>Ga0154950_115_pt2 | contig 3293 bp, 5 predicted proteins | sample RifCSPhighO2_01_FD_105918 | JGI IMG/M metagenome (GOLD analysis project Ga0154950, IMG submission 105918) | Candidatus Doudnabacteria bacterium RIFCSPHIGHO2_01_FULL_45_18 | reverse complement strand
ATCCTTAACTTCCTCAATATTAATTTTCAAATCCAGTTTGCCAATGTCTAAATGCTTCTCAATTTTTTTCTTTAAATCTTCAATGCCACTACCGCCTTTACCGATAATCATGCCAGGCTTGGTGGTCTTCACAGTCACGGTAATAGTTTTACCAAATCGTTCAATGTCCACGCGGACCATGCCTGCTCTTTTCAGTTCCAACATCAAAAATGCTCGGATCTTCGTATCCTGCTCTAAAAATTTGGCAAAACTGGTCTTGGAAAGCCATCGGGATTTCCAAGTATCCGTAATGTTGATTCTTAAACTGTTGGCGTTAACTTTCTGTCCCATAAAATTAGCCGCTCTTTCGGTTAAATAAACGACGCTTCAATGTCACTAAATTCTGCTTAATTCTTTCCCGGGGCTTAGGCGCTTGCTTTGGTGCTTGCGGCCGAGCTTGGACCTCGCCTGTTTTAGGTTCGTTCACCGGATGCTGTGCTTGCGTTTCTACAATCCTTGGTCTTAGTGAAAAAATTGATCGCTTGGTCTTGTGCTTAATGTCACGCGATTCCAAAATAACATTAATGTGGCTTGTCCGCTTGCGTTCCACAAACGCGCGACCCTGGGCCCTGGGAGCATAACGCTTAAATACCGGTCCTTGATCAATCGTGATTGATTTCACAAATAAATTCTCTTTGTTCATATTAAAATTATGCACCGCATTGGCCACCGCGGAATTAATCGCTTTGGTCAAAGGAAGAGCCGCATTTTTGGAAGAAAACCGAAGTTGTTCTAAAGCTGTGTCAACCGGAGTTTGACGAACCAAATCCGCGACCAATCTTAACTTGCGCGGACTGACATGAATATATCGCGCAAAGGCTTTGAACTCAGTAATTTTAGACTTATCTATGGCCATAATTATTTCTTAGCTCCTTCCACCGGGGCTTTAGCAGCCTCCATGGCACGTTTTTCCGCATCTTGGGCTGCCATTGCTTCTTCTTTTGCCATCCGGCCACCATGGCGGGTAAATTTACGGCTGGGCGAAAATTCGCCGAGCTTGTGGCCGACCATGTTTTCCGAACAAATCACTGTAATAAAATTCTTACCATTATGCACAAGAAAAGTCATCCCAACCATTTCCGGAAAAATCGTCGAATCGCGAGACCAGGTCTTGATCTCAACTTTTTGCCCAGGTTTAACCTTCTGGATTTTCTCCAAAAGTTTCGGATCTATAAATGGGCCTTTTTTCAGTGATCGTGACATGGATTATTTTCTTCGTTGCATAATAAACTTACTTGATGCTTTCTTTTTATTCCGGGTCTTTACTCCCAACGCGTGTTTGCCCCAAGGAGTTTTCGGATACTTCAAACCAATTGGGTTATGGCCTTCACCGCCGCCGTGCGGATGGTCAATCGGGTTCATGGCTTTACCACGAACCGAAGGCCTGATGCCCATGTGTCGGTTTCTTCCGGCTTTACCGATTCTAACATACATCCAGTCAGTATTGGAAACTTGACCAATCGTGGCAAATGACTTGCCCGGAATTTTACGAATTTCGCCGGAAGGTAATTTTAGCGTGGAATATTCAGGTTCTTGTGTTTGCACAATCGCATAAGTCCCTGCTGATCTGGCCAGTTGTCCGCCACGAGAACCTAAAATTTCAATATCGTGCACAAAACTTCCTACCGGAACGTGTTTGATCATCATTCGGTTGCCGGGTTTGATTTCCGCGCGCTCCGAGGTGATCAGAATATCGCCAGCTTTCAACCCATCAGGAGCCAAAATATATCGCTTCTCCCCATCTTTGTAAGCAAGCCTCGAAATAAACGCGCTGCGTCCTGGATCATATTCCAATGTCTCAACTTTTGCCGGAATATTCATTTTCTGTCGATCAAAATCAATCATGCGGACTTTTTGCTTATGTCCACCACCCTGATGTCTGATAGTAATTTTTCCTTGATTGTTCCGACCAGCGGTTTTGGACATGGAAACAATGTTCGCCTTCATGGGTTTAGTATGTTTGGTCAAAACCGAATAATCCGTCACAGAGTGAAGGCGTCGTCCGGGTGAAGTTGGTTTGTAGATTTTTATGGCCATAAATTAATTAAAAGTTTCAAGTTTCAAATTTTTATTGAGTTTCAAATAATAATTAGTTAATAACAACTCACTAGAAACTGAAAAATAAAAATTAAGCACTCTCACTTATACTCCTTCGGATAATCCGCTAATTCGTTCACCAGTTTTTAAGGTCACAATCGCTTTCTTCCAATCTTGAGTCCGACCTACGCTTTTGCCTTGTCTCCGTCTTTTACCCCTGACGTTAATCATATTCACGCTGGCAACATGCACGTCGTATACTGATTCAACGGCATTTCTAACTTCAATTTTATTCACGTCTTTGGCAACCTTGAACACATAACGGCCTTGGCTTGAAAACTGGTTGGTCTTTTCAGACAAATGGTGGTGATGCAGAACATGATGGGCGCGACCGGTGTTTTCTTTCAGTACGGCTTTTTGCTCAGCGGTCTTTTCCCTGCCCGCCGAAGCCTTGGCGAAGGCGGGATCTTTAACCAAATCTAAAACATTCTCATTATGCTTGTGAGTCTTTTTCTCATCCGCTTTCTTTTTAAATCTATCTAAAATGCTCATATTATTTAAGGTAGGTCTGCTCGATAACTGGCAAGGCATCCTTTAAAATCAGCGCGTCATGCGACAGTAAATCCAAAACATTCAATTGACTGGCTACTATAATTTTTACGTTCACTATGTTTTTCGCGGCGCGTTCCAGTTCCTTATTGTGTGTGGCTGTAACCAAAATATACTTGCGACCCAAGCCTGCCTTGCTGGCCAGATTCGCTAGTTTATTCGCCAACTCTTTTGATTTAGCTGTGGTATCCAAATTTTCAACTATAATCAACTTTTTATCATTAGACTTATCGGTCAAAACTGTAAATAACGCCTTGCGAAACGCCGATCGATTCATTTTCAGAGACCAGTTACGGGCGCTGGTTGGACCGAAAGTGACCCCACCGTGCCGCCAAAGTGGTGAGCGAACAGAACCTGCCCGTGCGCGTCCCGTGCCTTTCTGCTTCCAGGGTTTCTTTCCTGATCCTGCGACTTCACCACGATTTTTCGTATGAGCTATCGATCCTCTAGCATTGTTACGCTGCGTGCGCACTGCGGCGTGTACTAAATTAGCGTCAATTTTTTCTATACCAAAAATTGCCGGATTCAAATCCAGTTCGGAAACTTTCTCGCCTGTTTGATTGTAAACTGTGACTTTCGCCATAAAATATGGTTTATTTCCCGCCAGA
>Ga0154950_102_pt3 | contig 4550 bp, 5 predicted proteins | sample RifCSPhighO2_01_FD_105918 | JGI IMG/M metagenome (GOLD analysis project Ga0154950, IMG submission 105918) | Candidatus Doudnabacteria bacterium RIFCSPHIGHO2_01_FULL_45_18 | reverse complement strand
CTTTGCCCGTGCGACAATTTTGTCTGCACTTAAATTTTCTCGTAGTTTAAAGAGTCACGAGAGCTCTGCGTGCCACGTCGAACACTTAACCTTGTGTCGAAACTGACACCCCCGTATTAATATTTACAAAGTTCTCTTCAGGTCTCTCTCGACATCGCGCTTTTTGATCGCTTGACGTTTATCAAATTTCTTCTTGCCACGAGCAATAGCGATATCGAGTTTCAGAAACCTACCCTTATTATACACCGAAAGAGGTACGATTGTCAATCCTTTGACGGTTTCCGCATCTTTAAGTGTCCAAAGCTCGGCTTTGGACAACAGGAGCCTTCTTGGTCGAAGCGGGTCGTAATCTATCGGAGCGTTCTTGGGCTGATAAGCTGGAATATCCGCGCCCAACAGATACGCCTCGCCGTTTCGTAGCGCGACAAACGCTCCTCTTAAATTCATTTTGCCTTTTCGCACCGATTTCACTTCCATACCCAAAAGTTCGATGCCGGCCGTGAAGCGTTCAAGAATCTCATAATCAAACAGAGCTTTTGAGTTATTGGCATAGGTGCTCATGGAATGAATCATATCAAAAAAATATAATCCCGTTAGAGGAAGGTCGCCCCAAGGTGACCGAAGTACTGTCTTGCTAGACAGGGCGTCCTCTAACGGGATAGAATGTCGCTATGAAAGAATTGCCAAAGAAAATCAGAAAAATCATCACCACCAAACCACCGGGGAAGGGTGGCGTTCCGCCCGGTCGAGCTTTTCTGGGGCAGGGGTTTCTTGCCCTCATCATTTTCCTCTCTTTGGTTAGTCTCTATTCGCTTGTTTCCGATAGTTCCAAAGCGGTCGAAGAAGTTTCTCTCTCGGCATTGGCGCAGGAAATTACTGCCGGCAATGTCTCGGCCATTACCATTGTCGGTGATAAGCTCGAAATCACTTTTCTTGATGGCAAGGAAAAGATTTCCAAGAAGGAGGCTGGCACGGCGCTCACCACCACGTTCAAAAACTACAATATCTCTCCGGAAGCGCTCGCAACGATAAATATAGAAGTGAAGAATGATAGGGGATTTCTCTACTGGTTTGCATCGCTTGCGCCCATTATCTTGCCCATCGCTTTCATAGTCTTCTTCTTATGGTTTCTCTCACGGCAGGTTAAGGGTGCCGGTATGCAGGCCTTCTCCTTCGGCCAGTCAAAGGCTCGTTTGATTTCTCCGGACGATAAGAACCAGCGAGTTACGTTTAAAGATGTGGCTGGGTGTAGAGAGGCCAAGGAAGAACTTCGTGAAATAGTAGATTTTCTAAAAAATCCCAAGAAGTTTCTCGATATTGGCGCCCGCATTCCTAAGGGCATACTTCTGATGGGTGCGCCGGGCACGGGCAAGACTCTCCTCGCCCGCGCGGTCGCGGGCGAGGCGGGCGTATCATTTTTCTCCATCTCCGGCTCGGAGTTCGTAGAGATGTTCGTTGGAGTAGGAGCCTCGCGCGTGCGCGACCTCTTCGACTTGGCGAAGAAGGCCGCGCCAGCCATCATTTTCGTTGATGAGATAGACGCGGTTGGTCGCGTACGTGGCACAGGAGTTGGCGGGGGTAATGACGAGCGCGAACAAACTCTTAACCAAATTTTAGTCGAACTTGATGGGTTCGAGCCAAATGAAAAGGTTATAGTTATGGCGGCTACCAATCGTCCCGACGTTCTCGACCCGGCGCTTCTCCGTCCCGGACGCTTCGATAGACGCGTTACCCTTGATTTGCCCGACAGGAGAGACAGAGAAGAGATTCTCCTGATACACGCGCGACAGAAACCTTTTGCCGAGGATGCCAATCTTGCTTTGATTGCCGAGCGGACACCGGGCTTCTCTGGCGCTGACCTCTACTCGCTTATGAACGAGGCGGCCATACTAGCGGCCCGCGAAAATCGCACCAAAGTCTCACAATTTGACCTCATTCGTTCGATTGAGAAAGTGATGCTCGGCCCAGAGAGAAAGAGTCACATCCTTTCGCAAAAAGAAAAGGAGCTAACTGCTTTCCACGAAGCCGGCCACGCGATTGTTGCCTCTGTTTTACCTTACGCCGACCCGGTTCATAAAATTTCCATAATTTCCCGCGGGCGCGTGGCTGGCTACGTCCTAAAATTGCCGCTCGAAGACCGCAGGCTCCAGTCTAAGAAAGAATTTCTTGACGATATCGCGGTGGCTCTCGGCGGTTATGTGGTTGAAAAAACCATCTTTCACGACTTGACTACCGGTCCGTCGAACGACTTGCAAGTGTCTACGGCTCTCGCGCGCGATATGGTTACGAAGTATGGTATGAGCGAGAAGATGGGGCCTATCGCACTTGAGGGTGCCGGTGGCAAACCCCTCTTTGGTCTCGGCGTCGGGGACAAGGAATATTCAGAGAGGGTGGGAGCGCTTATTGATGCCGAAGTGGCCAAGATTATGAATGAAGCAATGAAGAAGGTGGAAAAGATTATTAAAGAGCACAGAAAAGCGCTTGACACTATAGCCACTAGGCTCATTGAAGTGGAGACTATCGAACAGAAAGAGTTTGAAGAAATACTAATAACACACGGTATTGTGCCGAAGAAGAAAAAAGATATTGAACACCAAGTTTAATTAGGCTGCTGGTTCTTGAGGAGCACAGTCACGGCAGAGCTTTTTATGAGCGTAGATTTCATAAATAGCCGAAGCGGCAACAAGCAGATAGATGATCATAGATACAGTGTCCGGAAGATAATTGCCGACACCATAATTAAAGGCCTCGAGACCCCAGTTAAGACCTCCGATGATAAGTAAGATAAATGTAACTTTGTGAATATTCATACAATAAATTAATTGTTAAGGTTGCCTAACCCACCTTATTGTACCACGGCCTTAACTCCGGTGTGTTTTGAGGCGGTCATCTGCATGATGACGTCTTTAACCTTATCGGGTCTTGGGACTTGGTGAAAGACGAACTGCTTCTCTGACGCCGCGGTTTGAACCGTAACGTCTCCGAATTGAAGGAAGGTTTCAATCATCCCGTTGGTATGCGTTGAGACATCCTGTATTCGGTTACTGTGCAACTCGGAAGTCTCTCGATTAAAGAGACCGTGTTGGTCGCTGTCAATGATTCGACGATCTGTGATGAGAACAGTGTTTAGAGTGTAGAGAGTGAGAGAGTGGAAGACCGCCAACCAAAGTCCCAAATACCAAATACTTGATACGAAGAAGAAGGTATCAAACCAGTTGTGTACCGAAAGGTAAGAATAAAACATCACTCCGGCGACGATGGGTACGAGAAAAGCCAATACGTAAAACCCGATACGAATGTAGATGGTGAAGGGGTGCCGACGCAGAAGCAGAACAATATTCTCATCGTCTTTCTGACCTTCAAAAGAGTTGGTAGATTCTCTAAAAATTGAGAGGAGTGACCTTATCATTGTGATATGAGCAAGTTTATATCAATCTTCATAAACAAAATTATTGTTACAGTAAAGAGTATGATGGAACCCAACATAAATATTGCGGCAAACCTTTTCGGCTGGACACCGACGCCAAAACGAGTCAGGTGATAGAGGATAATAAAAGCTACCGCCCAATAGACGAAGAGTAGCCCGATGACCAGAACGTTAAAAATGATTTCCAGGAGCGGCATGGTCTGCGATATATTAATATTAACATTATTTAAAATACACTTGTCCGCCCTCCACGACTCGAACGTGGGACCCTCGAGGTATAAGCTCGATGCTCTAACCAACTGAGCTAAGGGCGGCTTGTCCCGCCGTGGCGGGATGGAATCACAATATATCATAAACCCTATTCAAAATGGATTTTTGTGGCTTGAGAATCCAAGCGCTCTTTTAAGAGTGGAAATTTTGAAAGTTCAGGGTCATCTTTTATAAGTTTGACCGCCTCCACGCGTGCCGCTTCGACCATCTTGATATTCTTAATTGCCTCCATGCCAAGGTCCGAGATGCCCCACTGTTTGCCGCCCGTGAGTTCACCGGCTCCTCGTTGAGCTAGGTCAAACTCTGCCAGCTCAAAACCATTTTTAGCTGTGACTAGAGCATTTAATCTTTCTTTTGTTTTATCAGACCGGCTCTCGGTAAAGATGTAACAGTAGGCCTGATGGTTTGAACGAATAACCCGGCCGCGCAGTTGATGAAGCTGGGCCAAGCCAAATCTTTCCGCGCCTTCTATAACAATGTTTGAGGCGTTCTCAACATTGACCCCCACTTCCACTACTGACGTAGCTACCAAGATATCAATCTTTCCAGTAGTAAAATCTCTCATAACCTCTTCCTTATTTTTTCCGCCAGAGGCGGACCCGCCTTTGGCGGGCATCTTGCTGTGAAGAATCCCAATCTTGTATTCGGGAAAAATTTCTGCCTTGAGTCGCCCGGCTTCTTTTTTTACTGACTTAGCCTGGATGGCCAACTCTTTTGTCGGGTCGGGTTCATCTATCCTTGGACAAATGACATAGAGCTGACGGCCAGTTTTGAGTTCTTCTCTTATTTTTTCATACGCCCCGCCTCTTCTTTCCGGAGTGATAATTTCGGTAATAATTTTTTTACGACCGGT
>Ga0154950_114_pt1 | contig 6772 bp, 7 predicted proteins | sample RifCSPhighO2_01_FD_105918 | JGI IMG/M metagenome (GOLD analysis project Ga0154950, IMG submission 105918) | Candidatus Doudnabacteria bacterium RIFCSPHIGHO2_01_FULL_45_18 | reverse complement strand
CTCGGCTGCTGAATGACTGTTGGAAAGAATGGTTCAGATGCACACTAAAACCATTCACGATTAGACCATCCAACACCGAATCACAGGGTGTTTGGGGTAAGGTCAAATCAGCCCGCGCTGGTTGGGTAAAAACAAAAAGACTGGTCAAAACCAGCCCAAAAAGCCATATTATTTGGCTCCTGATCCTGCGATAATGAAGCATATTCAAAGTAAAACTATACGTTTTGCCCTTGATTGTCAAATCTACAAATTTTGCTATAATATAAGACAGACTAAAGATCAATCCAATGGCTGAGAAACAAAAGAAAATCCTCGTTGTCGAAGACGACATAACCATGCGTGAAATCGTGGTCCATAAGCTGACCAGCAGCGGTTTCGACGTGGTTGAGGCAGATGACGGCAAAAAAGCTGTGGAAGTCTGGCAAAAAGAAAAACCAGACATCGTGCTTTTGGACCTGATGTTGCCGGAAATGGATGGCTATCAAGTCCTTGAAACCATCCGCAAAAATCCGGATCCAACTATATCCAAAGCCGCTGTCATCGTCTTGAGCAATCTCTACAGCAAGGAAGATATCCAGAAAGCCAAAAGCTTATCCATAGATGACTTCATGGTCAAGGCTTACCACACAACTGAAGAAATTCTGGACCGCGTGAAAAAAACTTTAGATAAGAAATAACCCCGATATACATCGGGGTTATTTAGTAGTCTCGAAGTTTAGAAATGTTTTGATGATCTTTGATTCGTTCTAAAGCCTTAGCTTCGATTTGGCGGATGCGCTCTCGCGTCACACCGAATTCTTTGCCAACTTCTTCCAAAGTGTGGGTCACGCCATCTTCCAGACCAAATCGCATTTTCAGAATCTTTTGTTCCCGAGGATCCAGGTCGGCTAAAACTCCTTGGACGTATTCCTTCAAAATCTGCCGACCCGCGGTTTCTGATGGTGTCACGGAATCCGGATCCTCAATAAAATCCCCAAGATAAGAATCTTCTTCGTCGCTGTCCCCCACTGGCGTGTCAATGGAGACAGTCTCCTGGGAGATTTTTTTGAGTTGATAAACTTTTTCTACCTCAATTCCCATTTCCGCCGCGATTTCTTCTGGCAGTGGTTCGCGTCCCAAATCCTGCACCAGCTGTCGCTCGGCCTGCGCGTACTTGTTTAAAGTCTCCACCATGTGCACCGGAATACGAATCGTGCGGGACTGGTCAGCCAGCGCGCGCGTAATCGCCTGTCTGATCCACCACGTGGCATACGTTGAAAATTTATAACCCTTGCGCCAGTCAAATTTCTCAACCGCGCGAAAGAGTCCTAAGTTTCCTTCTTGAATCAAATCAAGCAAGCCCAAATTGCGACCCATATACTTCTTGGCAATAGACACCACCAGACGCAAGTTGGCCTCAATTAAACGTTTTCTGGCGGCTACATCGCCTTTCGTAATCCGTTTGGCCAATTCCACTTCTTCCACACCCTTCAAAAGCGCGGTTTTGCCGATTTCGCGCAAATACATCTGGATGGAATCATCATAAATGTCACCCAAGTTATACGACTCGGCAATCTGTTCTTCTTTCTTGGTTTTCACCCTGGCCAATTCCGCGGCTTGCTGCCAAACGGATGCGACTTCCTGCTCTACCAGTTCTATGCCTTTGGAATCCAGAGTATCCAAAAGTCTTTCCAACCCCGCAATGTTGTCTTCCAAATCAGGCAGAGCGTGGATGACTTCGGCTTCGGTTAGGAAACCACGGGCCATCGCTCGTGCCACCAGCATATGAATGGCTTTATCCCAGTCAAACTTGGCTTCAACTTTTTTATGGGCAAGTTTAATCTTCGGCTTCTTCGGAGCCTTTTTTTGCGCTTTGGTGATTTTCTTCGGCTTCTTCTTGGACATAGCTAGGATTTGGAAACTTGTTTACTTAGCGTGACATATTCTTGAGTTAATTCATCCAATAATTGCTTATCCTTTTTTTGTTCAGCCAGGCTGATCTTTTCAGTAAGCGCGAGCATCTGTTCTTTCGTAATTAATTTTTTGAGTTCCGCGGCAATTTTCGGCAGTTCCACTTTCGCATCCAGCTGCTGCTCATTCATGTCCGTCTCGGCCGAAAATATTAAAAGTTCTTTTCTATTATCTTCTAAAATTTCTGAAAGTCCGAGATCTTTCAAATATTGAAAATCCCTTAGCAACAAACTTAAGCCCAAAACCTGATCTTCCAAAATCTGCATCTTGGGTTTCTGGGCCTGTTGCTGGGCTGCTGATCTTATAGATTTGGGTACAGTCAACTTGTTTATTATATCCCAAATGGCAGTTTCTGCAACATTGATGTTAGTGGCGAGCTTTCTCACATAATGCGCTTTTGTCACCGGGTCATTCATCCGGAAAATCAAGGGTGCCAATTCTTTCGTGATTTCGCGCTTGCTTTCCACCTTGGTTGGGTCAAATTGAGCAAAGGTGTGGTCAAAGAAAAAGTCAACAAAACTGCCTGCATTATTCACGGCCTTTTCCCAAAGTCCGATCCCCCGCTTGATGAGCTCGTCTGGGTCTTTGGCTCCTCCCAGATTGGCAATTTTGACGTTAAAGCCGGCATGGAGTGCTAATTCCAAAGCCCGTTTGGTGGCTGCAGTGCCGGCCTGGTCGGAATCAAATGCAAAGATCAAATTCTCGCAAAATCTTTTCAGCACCATCAGCTGTTGATCAGTCAGAGCAGTACCGGAAGTTGCCACCGTTTGAATGAATCCCGCTTGGTGGCAAGCGATAACATCCATGTTGCCTTCCACCACAATCGCGCGATTTTCTTTGCGGATTTGATTCTTGCCGGCAAAGAGTCCATAAATAACCTGGCTTTTATTATAAATGGGCGTCTCCGGACTGTTCACATATTTGCCGGTATTTGGTTTATCATGCAAAAGTCTGCCAGTGAAACCCACGACTTGGCCATGGAGATTTGCAATCGGAAACATGACGCGGTCATGGAAACGGTCAAAGTACCCAGAGTCTTTCTCGCTTTTTATAATCAAGCCAGCCTGCTCAATATCTTTCCGATCAAAACTTTTCGCCAGATAATTTTCCAAATAGTGAAAATCATCCGGCGCAAATCCTAACTGCCAATTTTTTATCGTCGGATCAGACAGTCCGCGTTGGCGTAAATAAGCCAAAGCTTCGGAGCCGGCATTGGATTCCCATAGAACTTTCGCGAAATATTCGGCGGCCTTCTGATTAATTTCGTACAACACATCTTTGGTCTTGCCAATCTGGATTTGCTCTGGCGTTGGTTTTTTTAGTTCTACGCCAGCCCGGTCAGCCAGAATTTTCAGGGCTTCGGGAAATTCCACGTGTTCCATCAATTTGATGAATTCAAAAATATCCCCGCCCAAACCGCAGCCAAAACAGTGCCAGATCTGTTTGCTTGGAGAAACCATAAACGACGGACTTTTTTCCGAATGAAAAGGACAGATACCTTTATAATTGGTACCGGCTTTCCGAAGTTGCACAAAATCTTGCACTATTCCTAAGATCGGCAACCGGTCTTTAATTTCTTGAATCGGTGAATCAAACATTGCATTGCGTCATTCTGAGCGAAGCGAAGAATCTATCTGACAGATCCTTCACTAACGTTCAGGATGACTTTAATACTTTCTTCGCTTTCTCAAAAATCTGTTTATCATGCGGCCACTTCAGCATGCTTTCTACTTCTTCCAATTTTATCCATTTTACTTCTGCCACCTCTCGATCATGATCAACAAGTTCGCCGCTTATGTATTCCATCAAAAAATAGTGCACAAACTTTAAGGTCTGATCGTAATTCCGAAAAAACTTTACATAACTTAGATCTTCTAGAATTTTGGCAGTGACACCAGTTTCTTCTTTCACTTCTCGCAGCGCCGCGACAGATTTCTCTTCGCCGTCGTCGATTTTTCCTTTCGGAAAAGTCCAGTACCCTTCGGGGGGGACGTAATTGCGGCCCATGGGCATAATCAGCAAAATAAAAATCCCCCTGTCCGCCGAAGCTTTAGCGGCGGCGGAACCATCACCAATTTTAAAAACTACACCACCGGCGCTGATTTCCCGTTTCCACTTACTATGTTCATCCGGCATATTAGTTGGCCATTGCTTGATCAATTAAACCCTTCAGATCACTTGGCAAGCCTTTGATCTTTTCGCCATTTAAGAAAAAAGTCGGGGTAGAATTAAGGCCAAGCACTTCCGCGTCTCTTAGATCTTGGGTTACGATATCAACAATTCCTTGAGATGATAAGTCTGATTTAAATTGCTCAGTATTGAGCCCTACCTGGGCTGCGAAAGACACATAAGTGTCCGTGGGATTAATATCTGAGGACCAGACCGTCTGATTTTCAAACAATAAATCATGCATTTCCCAAAACTTCCCTTGCAAGCCAGCTGCCTCCGCGGCCGATGCCGCGATCATGGCATTTTTATGATTTGGAATGAGTGGAAAATTTCGGTACACAAACGTAAAATTGAGATTGTCTTGATATTGCTCTTTTATTTGTTTGAGCTGGGGATAGGCAGCGCCGCAAGCTGGACACTGAAAATCCGCAAATTCTACCAAGGTAACTTTTGCCTCCGGGTTTCCTATTCGGTGAGACTGGTCACGAACCACGAGCTGTTCTCCTACGATATTTGAACCAGATAAGACTTGCTCCAAAGGCTTATCTGATGTCTTAAACAAGATAACGCCAAGGGCTAAAACTGCTACAACAATCCCAAATAGAACCAAAGGTTGTTTGTTCATGACATTTTCTCCTTCTTAATGTGATAAATATACATGCCTAAGCTGATGGCGATAAATGTGATCAGCGATAACAGCGGGACCGTAATGAATGGATATAAAATATGATACGGCTCAGTGCAAGAAACTCCGGAAGTACAGACGACAAATTTCTCCGAAATTATTCCATACTGAAGCAAACTGTGGTAAAAAGCAATCGCGCCACCAGTAACCGTCAGTGGCAAAACCAAATATTCGAGATCTGTGATCTTTTTAATTATTCCGGCGCCAATCACAAACACCAAAGGATACAAAAATATTCTTTGATACCAACAAAGCACGCAGGGAGTCCAATGCAAAACGTTGCTCATGTAAAGACTACCCATGCTCGCCACCAAAGCAAACGTCCAAGCTATGTATAAAATATTCCGTCGAATAATACTCATCATTTAAAATTTCTTGGCGGTCGTTTTTGGACGAAGTTCGAACTTTTTTCGAAAAAAATCCAAATGCTGAATTCTGAAGCTCGGGCGGGGCGGAATTCCCCCCACACCCCCCTTCCGCCGCGCCCTCGCTTTCGCCGCCGCCGGATTTCGTGCCAGTGAAACTGGCGCGCCGCAGAACCGAGATTATATTCCTTAATTTCTGTCTTTATGCTATCATAAAGACAAGACTTAATCAAAAATATATGGAACAAAATATTGATCCAAATTCGCCATCTAATCCACAACAAATGCCGAAAAAATTTCCGACTTGGGCAATTGTTGTTTTAACAATTGCTATCACTGCTCTAATCGTTGGAGCGGCAACTTATTTTATTGGCAGAAGCAATAAACAGGTTGTCAACAATAATCAAACTAACTCTACTCCAACACAGAGCCAGAATACAAATTCAAATAATACAACTCAAGTCGAAATTTTTTCTAAAACCATTGTCTTCCAAGACAACATGGCAACAACCCGCGATCCGAACACCCAGCTTTTTTCTTACAATTTAGAAACAGGTGCGAGAAAACAATTGACTGATAATTCAAGCAAACAGAATGGAAGCGAGGCTTATTCTCCAACTTCGCATTTGCTTGCTTACATAAAATTAGTAAAGGAAGGCCGAACCATATCCGGGGACTGTGGCCTTGGCGCGACTACAAATAATTGTGTTTATGAAAAACCAAAATATCAGGTCCAAATAATAGATGCGGATAGTAATAAGCTCGCTATGCAAGGCGATGAAACGGAACAGCAAGATGCGACCCTCTCTTTTTCATTAGATGGCCAAAAATTAGCCTATATCACCAACGATAACCGTTTAGCTATATTTGATTTAAATAAGCATACAAAAAAATACTTGCCCGCAAATCAGGCCAATCAAAACACTCGGGATGTGGTTTGGGATAAAGACGGTATCAATTTATATTTTATAAATGGCTCAATTTACAAACTAAATTCTTCTGATGGAACAATCGCAGTTGTATATCAGGGTAATTTTAGCTCAAGGGACAATGTGTTTCCATCCGCAACCAAGTTGAAATTAACTCTCGATGGCAACAGCCTTGCATTTATTTTCAACGATGCGTTCCCCCATATAAATCTTTATACAAATCCGGGTGAAAATTATTTGGTAATATTTGATTTAAGTTCAAAAAAACTTGATAAGTATCTCCTTGAAAGCAATAAATCCCGCTCCGCACGCTACTTGGCGACTAATGGATTAAATTCAGTTAACCAATTTGTAATTACGCCAGATAATTCAAAGGTGTATTTCGAAGCCACGGATGAAACATCTCCAGGCATAAATATTTTTTATCTGAAAAATGGCAACAAGGAAAATATTTCAGATAACGCAGGGTTCCTGTTGGGTTTTGGAAAAGACGCCAACCAGTTAATCACTAGAAAAATAGATGATGGAATATATTCCTTGGATGTATCAACCAAAAAATTACAAAAACTAACACCTATTAATCCAGTGTATTAGTTTTTGTAATTCAGATAAAAAAATATTTAGAGTTGGGTTAAGCAACTCTTGCGGACGGATTCGGAGATAAAAATCCGTCG
>Ga0154950_118_pt1 | contig 8343 bp, 13 predicted proteins | sample RifCSPhighO2_01_FD_105918 | JGI IMG/M metagenome (GOLD analysis project Ga0154950, IMG submission 105918) | Candidatus Doudnabacteria bacterium RIFCSPHIGHO2_01_FULL_45_18 | reverse complement strand
TATATTTTTAGAAAAGTAGTCGAGTTTCATAAATTTATTTATCTTACAATTTAACCCAATACTTCTCATAAATCAATGAATGGTGTAATCAAAAAAAAGACTGACAAAGGCTTTGGTTTCATTACCGCCGAAGGTCAGGAAAAAGATTTATTCTTTCACAGCAATTCTTTGGTCGGTGTGACCTTTGATGAACTCCGCGAAGGGGACAATGTCACCTTTGATGTGGAAGATTCTCCAAAAGGCAAGAACGCGACCAACGTCAAGCGCGTATAAATCTGATTTAAAAAAACTCTCCTCAATTGAGGAGAGTTTTTTTGTTGAAACTACTTTGCTGGTTCTGGTGTTACTGGAGTTGTGGGGGTGGCCGTAGCCTTAGGTTCGTTGGGAGTTTCTACTGGTTGATTTTGATTGCCTTCCATTGTCGTATGTCCTTTCTCTGATTAATATCACGTTCCGACCAAGTCCTGTAAGTATAGCATTTGTGCGATTTTTATGCTATCATGGATGCAAGTAATTAATAAATATAGATATGAGCGAAACAAAAAGTGTGCAAATCCCGGAACCGGCAATCTCCAAATTATTTTTTGCGGACACCAGGCTGTCCTGGCTGTGGCTTCTGATTCGGGTTTATGTAGGATACGAGTGGTTGATCGCGGGTTGGGGGAAATTTAACAATCCAGTCTGGGTCGGCAGTAAGGCGGGAGTCGCAGTCACCGGATTTTTAAACGGGGCGCTGGCTAAAACTTCCGGCGCGCACCCGGATGTGTCTGGCTGGTATGCCGGGTTTATCCAAAGCGTGGCCTTGCCGAACGCTTCTCTCATTTCTTATTTGGTAACTTATGGCGAAATTTTAGTTGGGGTTGCTTTAATCCTGGGAATTTTTACCGGGATTGCCGCCTTTTTCGGCACATTTATGAATTTGAATTTTTTGTTTGCCGGGACAGTCAGTACCAATCCATTTTTGCTCCTGCTTCAGTTATTCTTGATTTTGGCCTGGCGCACAGCCGGTTATATCGGACTGGATCGTTATGTTCTACCACTTCTGGGGACGCCATGGCAGGGCGGGAAAATATTTAAAAGATAAATATGTCGGAATCACAAGAACATTATTATGGGGACCTAGTTAGAAAATTATTTATGGCTGCGGCTGTGGTCATGATTATCGGTTTGCCCATGGTTTTGGATTATATCACGCTGCCGATATCAATTTCCGTCGGAGGCATTATTCTATTAGGAGTACTGGCAGGCTTAACTAATCCCCAGCAGGTCTGGATTATGATCTTGGATACTCTGGCCGCGCTGATTGGTTCCATCGTATTTGAGACAGCGGCGATTGGTGCGTTTGTCCGTAGATTGGATTATTTTTTTGTCATTAATCAAATCCTGGCTTTGCTGTTTCTGTTCGCTTTATATTATGCGACCAAGACTTGGCGTGGAAAAATGATCAAATGAAAGACCCGGCCCAGCTAAAAATTGTGGAAGATTTTATTAAAGCCCACCAATGGGCGGTTTTGGCCACAGTCACGGGCAATGGTCTGCCCCAAGCAGCGGCGCTTGGATTTTTTCCCAAAGAAAATTTTAAATTAATCTTCGGGACTTTTGACAGTTCACGCAAATACCATAATCTGAAAGCCAACCCAAATGTCGCGTTAGTGATCGGCTGGGATAAAGGCGTGACGGTGCAGTATGAGGGCGTGGCTCACGAGATAGAATCAGCCGAGGAATTGCACCTGCCCAAGGTTGCTTCGGCGGTAAAATATATCAGTTCTTACGAAGAAAGATTTTTTGAAATTACTCCCAAGTGGATTAAGTATTCAGACTGGTCGCACGATCCGCGAGCCGAGTTTGAAATCAGGTTCTGAGCCCCTGGGGGCTTTTTTCTTTTTGCCCTTTGTAGTACAATAAATAGCCATACTTTAGGAGGATGTGAATGTTGAAAGTGTTAGCTCGGCTGTTCGCTAGTTTTCGTTTCGATGACGAGGTGGACTGTCGGCTCTGGATGAGCACTAAACCCCATGACATCAGCGAAGTTGTCTCTAAGCCAGTCAATACTCAGAGGCAACATCCGCAATGCTATCCGCCATCTAGGGAACTGCTAAAGCCCCGAGATCCTGATTTGGATCGGTTGGGCTGGCTTTCGACGGACCACAGGAGTCTTCGAAAAGATCAAGAGTAGCCGCCGCGACCCCGAGGTTCGCGGCCCGCCCGTACCGAACGGTTACGTTCGGGCGGGTTTTTTTAACGAGATAGAAGGTTTACAAAGTGTTGAAAATTTGGTAAATTAACTAAGCAAAATTGATTAGGGCGACTAGCTCAGGTGGTTAGAGCGCGTCACTGATAATGACGAGGTCGATGGTTCGAGTCCATCGTCGCCCACCAGAAAAAAATTATGCGATTCATTTCGGGAACCATCGGAGTTATTATCGGTTTTTTACTGATCCGGTATACTTTCCAGCTGACCCAATGGTTTGGGAAAGTTGACTGGGCAGAAAAGTATCTAGGTTCAGGCTTGGCCGGAACCTACAGCATGTATCGTCTGCTCGGGATGCTGTTTATCGTTTTATCGCTTCTGTATATGTTCGGTTTATTTGGTTTTATTTTGGGCCCCTTGGCGCCATTGTTTGGCGGCGCCAGGTAATAAATCATGGGCCGATAGCTCAGCTGGTAGACCCCGTACTAGAAACTTCGTTTCAGTACGGGGCAGGGCGCCACTTTTATTTAATCTTATTTGTTGGGGATATAGCTCAGTTGGCTAGAGCGTCGCATTTGCAATGCGAAGGCCGCCGGTTCGAATCCGGCTATCTCCACCAAATAAGAAGATGTAATCGTGACCGGCCTGTCCCGTAGTCATCGAGCGATAGCGAGATGTACTATCGGGATTCGAGCCCGGTGCGGTCCACCAGATAGATTTATTTCGTATATAATTAAGTATATATTTAAATATATACGAGGCTAATATGGCTGTCAGAAAACAAAAAGATCAACAAATCCGTAAACTAATCCGCTTAGGCAAAAATTCTTTAGTAGTCAGTTTGCCTATTTTAATTGTCCAAAAACTTGGCTGGAAAGAAAAGCAGAAGGTTGTCGTCAAAAAAGTCGGCCGCAAGCTTGTGATTTATGACTGGCCCAGGCGATAGCGCTTCATTTGACTATAAAAGTATTTTTTATTATAATAATGTGGCAATGAGGATAACTCAGAGTGAAACAAAATGCTATTTGGTAAATCAAAAAGTCAACTCGGAGTAGACATTGGCTCGTCGAATATCAAGATCGTCCAACTTCGAGCTAAGGACAACAAATTTGCGCTGGAAACCTATGGTTCGGTCAACGTTTCCTACCAAATAGCGAACAAAGAAAGCACTAGTTCCATCAAACAAACTGCCTCGTTGCTTCAAAATTTAATCGAACGCGCTGGCGTGACCACAGATAAGGTAATCGCCTCACTTCCAAATAACGTAGTTTTTACTTCAGTAATCGAAATTCCAAAAATTCCTGATAATGAGCTAAAAAACGCGGTGGAGTTTGAGGCAAAAAAGTACGTACCGTTGCCACTTTCTGAAGTCGCTCTTTCCTGGAGCACAATTGAGGATAAAAAAAACAAGACTGTCGATCTGAAAAGCACTGGGGAAATGAAACTGAAAGTTCTGCTAACCGCCGTGCCGAATATGGTCGTGGAAAATTATGTCAGAGTTTTTCGGTTAGCTGGTTTGGAAGCCTTAGCCTTAGAGATTGAAGCGCTCTCTTTAATTCGTTCCGTCGTCGGACAAGACATGAGCAATAATTTATTAATTGACATTGGCGCGAAGAATACTAGCATTAATTTGGTGGACAGCGGCTACCTACGTTTGAGCAAGAATTTGAACGTCGGTGGCGACACGGTGACCAACAGCATTGCCCAGAGTTTGTCAGTTAACTTTGCCCGGGCCGAACAATTTAAAAAAGATTTTGGTCTGGCCGGATCAAGCCAGCAGATTCCCCAAATTATGCGTCCAATTTTAGATATCATTAAAAATGAAGCCGAGCAGCTGATCAACTTGTTTGAAAGTCGCGGCGGCCGCATTGACAAAATTGTGCTCACCGGTGGCGGCTCCAAATTGCCTTATCTGAAAGAGTACTTGTCGGTGCTTGGCAAAAATATTATTTTAGCTAACCCATGGGCGAATGTGACGTACCCTTTAGAGCTGAAGCCGGTGGTTGAACCGTTAGCCATGAATTTAGCTGTCGCGATTGGTTTAGCCATGCGCCGGGTGGAAGTTTAAAATAAAACAATGGCTGATATAAATCTGCTCCAAAATAAGTTAAAAGATACTACTCAAACCTCCAGCCGCCGGACGTCTATTTTCGCCACGATTTCCGGACTGATCCTCCTGTTGCTTGTTGGCGCCTGCGTGGGTTTATATTTTTTGACCAAGGACGTCAAACAAAAAACCGAGAGCTTGATGGCTACCAACATTGATTTGAAACGTCAATTAAACAACCAGAAACAAGGTTTGGCTGACGCGAAGGCTTTTCAAGCCCAATTGAGCAATATTAAGCTATTACTTGAGCATCATATTAGTCTTTCGGCTGTGTTTGATGAATTGGGAAAGTTTACTTATCAAAGGGCGCAATACGTAACTTTGGATGTGGGCGAGGATAGTAGTCGAGCGCACTTGGAGGGCCGGGTCACGACTTATAACGATTTAGGCAAACTGTTGCTCGGGCTTTCACTCTCACCGAAGTTTAAGGATGTTCGACTGCTGTCCATTTCGCCTTCCAGGGATAATCTCCAAGGATACGCCTTTGTGATAGATATGAATATCGTTCCTGACCTGTTTGTTAGCAAGTAACCACAAATAAATGTTGCAAAGTTCTCTAAGAAATAAAAGTATCGCCTCTGTCGTGTTTTTGCTCGGTTCAATTTTGGCAATTTATTTTTTGCTGGCGGTTTTTTATCCCGCCTTTACTGTGGCCAATAACAGTCACGCTGCCGAGCAACTACAACAAGACCAACTTCGACAAGGCCAGGCTTCCGCCCAGTCGTTTTTAAACAACTTCCAGACCCAAACAGCCAACGCCGCGAAATCCAATTTGGCCCTGCCAGCCAGATCCACGGACATGGTCAACTTTACCAGCAGTCTTTCCCAATTGGTGCAAGCCAGTGGCGTGACTTTGTCTGATTTACAAATTAACGATCCGGTCGCCAGCCAACAAGCTGCTGACAACACGATCCAAGTTTTAGATCTGGGAGTCTCGGCTTCCGGAACTTTTGCTTCCTTTACAGATTTTCTTTCCAGACTGGACCAGCACTTGCGCATCATTGATGTCTATCACGTGACCCTGCACACTGATGCGGCTGCGAACACCGGTCAACTGCAGTTTCAAATCAAACTTCGAACGTATTATCAAAAATAAATGGACCCCAAGAAAAAACGTCGTTACATTATTATTATTCTTGTCTGCTGGGTGGTGATTGCGGGCATTTGGATTTGGAATTGGTATGGCCAGTCTGGCGCTTCCAATGCGGATTTACCAATTACGATCGGTCCGACTACCGATACCGCAGTTGTTCAGAACAATCAGGCCGGTTCGGCCTCGGGAGACGTGGCCACGGGATTTAAACCACCTTTGGTTTTTCCGGCTACCAACAAGTTTGATACCGAAGTTTTAGGCTCTCCTGCGTACAAGCAGTTAAAACCGTTCACTCCGGTTGATGTCACCGGACAGTTGGGCCGCGTGAATCCGTTTAACTCTTACTAAAATGGCAGATCAAAAAGTGAGCGTCCTGCAGCGAAAAAATTTAAGTTTTGAAGATTTTTTAACGGTCAAAGACTTCATCACTGCCGATAATCTGGCTAAAGCGCGCAGTGAATCAAAGACTTCGAACCGTAACCTGTTTGATTATTTGGTTAGCGAGCGGTATCTCAGCGAAGAAGATTTGACCAAAGCTCGAGGCCTTTTTTTTAATCTGCCGTATATTGATCTTCGGAATAAAAGTGTCAATAAAGAGCTGTTAGAAATTTCTTCTAAATCCACGATTACCACTTACAAATTCGTACCATTTGAACTAACCGATAACGTGTTTAAGGTCGCACTGACCGATCCGTCGGATATGGGAGCACTCCAAGCCTTGGAATTTTTGGCCCAAAAAAACCGCTACCGGATTGAACTATATATCACTTCTTATTCCAGTTTCCAATCAGTCTTGCAGCACAGCGGGAATATCACCAAGGAAGTCAATCAGGCCTTGGAAGAAGTGGTGGCCAAAGAAAAAATTGAGTTTCAAAAACAGCAGGCCAAGCCACAAGAAGTTGTCGAGCAAAAGTTAGCGGAAGAAGCTCCGATTTCTAAAATTGTGGATGTGGTTGTGCGGCATGCCATTGAAGCCAGGGCCTCGGATATTCACATTGAGCCCTCCGAAGATGACTTGCGGGTTCGTTACCGCATTGATGGCGTGTTGCATAGTTCTTTGATTTTACCTAAAACCGTGCACGCCTCAATCATTTCCCGCATTAAAATTTTGGCCAATCTTAAAATTGACGAACAACGTCTGCCGCAGGATGGCCGTTTCCATATCAACTTAGAGGGTAAACCCATTGATTTTCGGGTTTCAACTTTTCCGACCGTGGTTGGTGAGAAAATTGTGCTAAGAATTTTGGATAAATCCACGGGGGCGCCAACTTTGGAGGAATTGGGGATTGATGGCCGGAGATTGCAAGCCGTGAAGGACGCGATTGTTAAACCGCACGGCATGTTTTTAATGACTGGTCCGACCGGCAGCGGCAAATCTACAACCCTTTATTCAATCTTAAGCATCCTGAATAAACCCGGGGTGAATATTGTCACGCTGGAAGATCCGGTGGAATATTTTATCGATGGGGTTAACCAAGCCCAAATCCGGCCGGAAATTGGCCTGACTTTTGCTTCGGGACTAAGATCCATTTTGCGACAAGATCCGAATATTATCATGGTCGGAGAAGTCCGTGATCGAGAGACGGCGGAACTGGCTGTCAACTCGGCGCTGACCGGGCACTTGGTTTTCTCCACGCTACATACTAACAGTGCGGTTGGGGCTATTCCGCGGTTGATTGATATGGGCATTGAACCATTTTTACTGACCGCGTCTTTGAATTTACTTGCCGCGCAACGACTAGTTCGAAAAATTTGCGATAAATGTAAAACGCCAACCAAGCCGACAGAAGGAATCGAAAAAATTATTCATCAGCTGATTGAGAATGTTGATAAATCCGAACTGGAAGGGATTGATATGAAAAGCCTGAAAGTTTATGTGGGCCGCGGTTGTCCAGTCTGCGGGAATACTGGTTACAAGGGCCGGGTTGGGATTTATGAGACCTTAGTCATCAGCAAGGCGATTCAGGATATGATCAATGACCGTCAGCCAGCCGGGAAGATTCAGGAATATGCCATTCGGGAAGAGAAAATGATTCTCATGCAGCAGGACGGCATTCTGAAATCCTTGCGCGGGCTAACCACACCGGAAGAAGTAATCAGAGTCACGAAAGAATAATATGCGCACATTTTCTAGCACTCGTATATTATTTGCCCACCCCGACCGACGATTATCCGGACTTTATCTGCCGAATCTGCAAGAGCACTTCTTGATGGATTCAGCCCACGACGGGCTCACCGCGCTTCGGAAGTTTAAGTTAAACCCATCGGCGCTAGTCGTGAGCGATTACCATTTGCCGCAACTTTCTGGACTTGCTCTTTTGCGCTTTATCCGCGGGCACCCACAGTTTAGCCCAACACCGTTTGTGTTTTTGACTGATCATCCTGATAATTCCGAAGCTCTAAGTTTGGGCGCGAATGACTGGATCGAAATCCAACACAGTTTTCCAAGTCATTTAATTGAGAAAATATATTATCATTTATCCCGCACCAGTTTTGATAAACTTGCTTTAGTTGATAATTTATATTCTGTGCATTGATTATTAATTTTTTGTTAATTTAGAATCTCAAAAACTGGTGCGGGATTTAACTCAATTAATTATAACCTATGGTGTACAAATCTACTGAATTGGAAATCAACAAATTGCTGATGGTCGTGCTGGAGCGTGGCGCTTCGGACCTCCACTTAACTTCCGGCAAACCGCCGACTATCCGGGTGGACAGTCAACTGATTGAGTTAAAAGAATACGAGGTTTTGTCCGGTAATTCGGTGGCCGCGATGGTGGACGTGCTTTTGGAATCAGAAGAACGGAGCAAAGAGTTCCGCGAGAAGAAAGAAATAGATTTTTCTTTTGGTTTTAAAGACAACATTCGTTTTCGTATAAACGCCTTTTTTCAGAAACGCAATGTCGCCGCCGCCCTTCGCTTAATTCCGAATAAAATTAAGACAGTTGA
>Ga0154950_106_pt1 | contig 11459 bp, 7 predicted proteins | sample RifCSPhighO2_01_FD_105918 | JGI IMG/M metagenome (GOLD analysis project Ga0154950, IMG submission 105918) | Candidatus Doudnabacteria bacterium RIFCSPHIGHO2_01_FULL_45_18 | reverse complement strand
TCGCGCAATATCAAGTGCAGACTGGTTCCATTTGCCACCAGCTCCGGCACAAGTTTGAGGGGTCAAATTCCCTCCCCGAGACGCATTATCAGTAAAATTAGTACAATAGCCGCCGATAACGCGCCCAGCTTTCAAACCATTGCCGGTAATGACTTCCAGCTGCGCGGCAACGGTCGCGGAAGATTGAAACGCGCCGTACTGTGCCCGTAAATTCTGTTCCGTAAAACTTGGCGGGTTGGCAAAATACGCGCGGGCCATAGAAAAATACTGCCGGTCCGTCATACCTGCGGGTGGACTGTAAATTTTATTTGGATCAATTCCGCCTTGCTGCAGATAATAATCCGCCAACGCTTGCTTTAAGATGGGTATCAAAGCTTTTCGCGGATCCTGATTATTCGAGCCATTATAGTGACCGGTGATGAATTCACTATTAAGTAAAGAAAACAGCTTTTGCAGATTCGGGTCTTCAATTTTTTCCGCAATAAACTGGGTTATATAATAATCCGATAACAACCGATTATAATACAAAAAATTATTTATTCTATATTTTTCCTTAAGCTTGTTTACAAACGTGGTTAAAAATCTATCGGAAGCTTTGAGTGCCACCGCTCTTAGCGCCCCTAAGGCAATGTCTTTCAATGCTTGATAAACATCGCCGATTTTGATCGTGAGATCGCCGAACCCAAGAAATGCATCAGCCTTTTTCGGAAGCAATAAACCTGCCGAAAAAATCGAAAATTGCCCGATCAGAAAGATGGCGATTGCTAGATAGGTTGAAAATTTTACTAAAGTTTTATTCCGCATTTTGATATTTATTTTCTAACCTGTTTTGTTCTAGATTCATTTTCTGATACAAGGCAAATGCCGCCTGGGTCTTGTCATACCAGGCGTTCGCTTCCACGTTATATTGATCATTTAAAATTTCCTGCGATGGCGAATTGATGACATCCGGCAAAAGTTGCAAGAAAGCGATGGTATATTTGTGCAACTGGACAAAGTCGTCGGGCACAGGCACTTGTTTCAAATCTCCGACTGCCTGAATAAACTTCATCCCGTATCCATTAACCGCATCTTCATTGTTAGTATTAACTGCATCTTCGATGGAGCTTCCAGAATTTTGCGGGAAATAATTTTCAAAAATTTGTTTGGTGTCTGTAAAATATTGGATTAGTGATTCTTTAGAATTGTCACCAACGAGATTCAATTCAGCATCAGAAATTTCTGGCAATACAACTTTATTCGGGTCAATTGATTCGTTAATGAGTTGTTTGATATCTTGATTGAAGACCAAACTTTCTCCAAGAATATTATCGTCAGACATGACTTGATCAAAAGTCATTCTTCCAGGTTTGCTCGGATCAAACCCGTGCGCCACCAAATCCCCATCATCCATCTGATCCTCGGCAGTGTGTCCGTTCCCCGGATCGGTATGATAATAAAATTCTTGCGCATTGTTTAATCCATCTCGATCCGAATCAGACTCTGGTTTGCAAGTCTCGATCTCGCAAACGCTCTTCCCATAATACTGCTGATACCACCAACCAGGTAATTGATCAGTGATGGCGATCTGCGCCACCTCGGTATGTGGTGGCTTGTTCGATTGTTTGAATAAAACTAACCCCAGGCCGGAAACAAAAATTACGGCCAACAAAGCCGTAGTCAAAACTGACGTATATTTACGAAAGCCGTTTCTTGCTACCACGAACGAACCAGCCTGATTTTGGTGTTTATTTTTGGACATGTCTCTCACATAAGGATCAGGCAATGATAACCCATCGCGAGCGACCGCTTTATCAGTATGAATTAGACTTGGCGGTCGTGCGGCGATCTATCTTATAGATTGCCGCGTCGGCCACTAAACCAAACCTTATGAATAAAACTGGCCTCCTCGCAATGGAGTATTAAAAGCCCAAACCCTTCATTTCCATTTGTTTTTCTTGATTTTTTGGATTTTTGTTTCGGAAACCGAACTTAACTTCTATATATATTATAGCAGAAAAACGAGCATCTGTCAATGCTCGTTTTTCTTTATAAACTATTTTGACCTTATGGCTTATAATCTACACCCAATTTAATCGAGGCTTTCTTGATCCAGTCTTCCATATAGTCCAATTTTGCTTTATAGATAATCTGCTCATCATGGTATTTCTCGAATTTGGTAGCCAAACGATCAACGGATGTTTGTAAAGACGTAAAAGATTGTTTCTGTTCCAGAAATTGTTGATCAATGTGCTTGAACTTCTCGTCCAGATATGTAAATAATGGGCTAAAATCTGTCATATTGTTTTATATCTTGTTTGTATGTATGTTGATATTTTAAATCCATAGCCTACAACCTGTCAACTAAGACCAAATATAGTCTAATCCATTTCTCAATCGTTATGTCTTGGGGGCGGGTTTTGGGATCAATGCCAGCTTGGTTTAGAGCTTCCAAATTTTTCAAAGTATTGTGAATCTGTTTTCGTTTGCCGGCAAAGGCCGTCTTTACGATCTGGAAAAATAACTTTTTGTCTTGGATTTCCGGATATTTATTTTTCGGTATGATCCTCAAAATCACAGAATCAACTTTCGGCACTGGCCAAAAACTGGTTTTGGGGACGATTAAAGGAATTCTCTTCTCCCCAAAACCATCCCGGACTTGATCCGGGATCTGAACTGCGACGATTTCCGGATCCGAATAAATCTGGACAGAAATCCCAAGTACCGATAATTCACCTGCTTTAGCAACCACTCGCTCCCCGACTTCTTTCTGAATCATCAGCACCATAAGTTTGGGTGGATTGTTTAATTCTAGAAAGTTTTGCAGAAGCTTGGAGGTTAAATAATAGGGAATGTTCGCTACGACTTTATAATCCCCCTTAATGTGCTTATCCACGTGGAATCTCAAAATATCGTCATTGATTAGATGAATATTGTTTTCTTTATGCAATTTTGTCTTGAGGATTTGAACCAATTTCGCATCTTTCTCCACAGCCCAGACTTCTTTACACTTCTCGGCAAGTTGCTTGGTTAAGACTCCCAAGCCTGGACCAACTTCCAAAGCGATGTCGCTGGATTTTAAATCCGCCGCCTCTACGATCGCCTTGAGCGCATCTTCGTCAATCAGAAAATTTTGACCCATGTAATCTTTAGGTTTCAGTCCGCGGGCACGAAAATAATTTTTTAGTTCAGAGATATTTGTTGGATTCATAGATTTCTAATAATTCTTCGGGGATGGCTTTAAGGATTCTCGATGGCAAACTGATATTTCTGGAGCCGAATTGCTTGCGGGATGTGGCATACACCAAGTATAGCCTGATTTTGGCTCTCGTCACACCCACGTATGCGAGACGAATTTCTTCGGCCAACTCTTTAGGTTCCAGCAAAGATCTCGAATGCGGCAGCAAGCCTTCTTCTAAACCAACTAAAAAGATGGTCTCGAATTCTAAACCCTTTGCCTGATGCAGAGTCATGAGTGTGATTCTCGCAGAATCTGGATCCACTTCGTCAGCAGAAGTCATCAGCGCCACTTCTTCCAAGAATTGATTTAAGCCTTCCTTCCAAGGTAATTTACTAAAACTTCCTGCCACGTTAAATAATTCCTGCACATTTTCCCACCTGCCCTCCCCTTCTTCGGATTTATCTCGAAGAAAACCTTCATAGTTGGAAAGCTTCAGCAAGAGTTTTAAGATGTCGGAAAGGGTGGCTTTTTCCTCGATTTTATTTAGGGTATCCAACATTTCAAAAAAAGTCTTGATATTACCGCGCGACGCGAAAAGTTTAGCTAATTCCTGTTCGTTTTTATTCAACAGGGCGTCTTTCAGAATTTCAAAACTTTTCGGTCCGATGCCGCGTGGCGGGACATTGATCACACGCTTCAGACTAACCAAATCATTGGGATTCACCAACAGACGCAGGAAACTTAAAACATCTTTAATTTCCTTGCGCTCATAAAATTTCAGTCCCCCGACAATTTGGTACGGAATAGAAGTTTCAATCATGACTTCTTCCAGCACCCGGGATTGCGCGTGAGTCCGATAGAGTATCGCGATGTTGTTCAGTCCTTGGCGATTTTTCAGCTTGGGCAAAATTTTGGATTGGGAGTGGCGCATGATGCGAGACAAGATTCCTTCGTCTGCATAATCCTCCTGATGATAAGACAATTCCCCGGAATTAGCTTTACTATCCTGTATTTCCAGGATTTTTTTGGCAACAAAATATGCTTCCGCCAGTTCGTCTTGCGCCGCAAACAGAACCGGTGTTTCACCGACGGTGTTTTCTGTCCAAAGCCGTTTTTGGTGCTGCCTGGGGCTTAGGGCGATGATCTTTTCGGCAATCGAAAGAATCGGGGAAGTGGAACGGTAGTTTTGTTCTAGACGGACGATTTTGGCTTCCGGGTAATCTTTTTCAAAGTCCAAAATGTTTTGCAGGTTCGCGCCACGGAAACCATAAATGGCCTGCGCGTCATCGCCGACTACGAAAATATTTTTATGGGCTTGGGCTAATAGTTTACTGAAAATATACTGCGCGTAATTCGTATCCTGATATTCGTCGATCAAAATATACTGCCATAATTTTTGGTATCGTTCCAAAACTTCCGGATGCTTCTGGAAAATCCTGACCGGCAGGACCAGCAGATCGCCGAAATCCACTGCATTGTTTTTCCGCAATTCTTCCTGATATGTTGCGTATACTTTTCCGGCAGTAATTGCAAAAATGGTGTCTTCTCCGCCAAAGGCGGATCCGCCTTCGGCGGACAGGTTATTTTTCGCGCGATCTATGATGGATGCAAACAAAGATGGCTTATATTTCGTAGGATCAATCCGTAATTTAAGTAAAATATCTTTCAGCAAACTTTCCTGATCAGAACTGTCGAAAATCACGAAGTTGGAATCAAGTCCAACTAAACCGCCGTAAACCCTTAGAATCTTCACGCCTATCGAATGAAAGGTACCCATATTGGGCAAGCCCTCCAGGCTCTTGCCCAATAACTTAGTTACCCGCTGTTTCATTTCCCCAGCGGCTTTATTGGTGAAAGTGACCGCCAAGATGTTCCGCGGATGAAGCCTTAGCTTCTTGATCAAATATACAATCCGCATGGTCAGGGCCCTAGTCTTTCCCGATCCGGCGCCAGCCAAAATCAAAACCGGACCCATGGGGGCTGTGACTGCTTCCAGCTGCGCTTGATTGAGGCCCAAATCTTTCATGACTTAATCATTCTACTACAAAATGCCTGTGTGGATAAAAGCATTGACTAGGACTCGCGTTTTTGGTAAAATTGACTCTGCGAATTATAATCCAAAATCAAGCTTGTTTTGCAGGCAATTTCGATGAAAAAACAGGTTAGAAATTGGTTTTTATAAGGAGTTCCCATTCTACCCTTCAATCAATTCCATCCCTGGAAAAAACTGGTTGCGGCTTGGAAAACAAACAGCAAATTCACAATCCATCCCTTTCGCTCACTACATTCGCGACATCTTTTACCGTTATCCTTAACTGATTATGTCGCGCGTTTTAGTTTGGAGTTTATCGTGTTGGGCGTGGCCGTGCTTGCGGTTTTCGGAAACCTTTCATTGAATCATCGCACCGAGGCCCAATCCGATCAAAGCGTGATTTTTAGTTTCCTGAAAAATCATCCCCAGTTAAATCTCAATCTTTTGGCGGTATCCGACACGACCACGGTTTTGGCAAAATCCGATCAGTTGATTGCGTCAACCCAGGCTACTGCTTCCAGTATCGTGTTGACCTCTTCCACGACTGAATCTAAAACTTCTGAACCCATGACCATCTTAGACGATGTGATCATGAAAACCAATCCCGCGGACACGCAGATTGTCTATCACGAAGGCTTGACCAAGTACACAGTGACACCGGGTGACACGATCAGTGGTATTGCCTCCAGCTTTGGCATCTCTCCCCAAACAGTCATGATGGAAAATAAAATGGACGAAACCTCCATCTTAAAACCCGGACAAGAACTGACGATTCTCCCGATGACTGGAATCACTTACACCCTGAAAGATGGCGATACGCTGGAAGGAATTTTAAATAAATATAAAATTACGGAAGATGACTTTTTAAATGCTAATAACCTTGAATCGTTTGAAGACCTAAATATTGGATCTGTAGCCGTAATTCCACTGGAAGCCGTAAGTCTCCCCAATAAACCAAAACCCGCAACTCAATTCGCTAATTCCAGCAGCGGAGCCGTGGCCCTCAAACAAGCAGCCGTACCCGCCGGTTTCGTAGGGAGCGAGTTAATAAATTTTATTTGGCCAACACCCGCCAAAACCATTAGCCAAGGTTACCACTCTCGCCATACAGGACTCGACATATCAGACAGCCGAAAAGAGCCGATTTACGCCTCCAGTGACGGATTTGTGGAGATTTCCGGGTATCAAGCCAATGGCTATGGCAACACCATTGTCATCAACCACGGTAATGGGTTTAAAACCCGCTATGCGCACGCTTCCGAACTGTTCGTCCAAGCCGGCGATTTCGTCAAACAGGGTCAAGAAATTGCCAAGCAAGGCCGCACCGGACGTGTCCGAGGTGTGACCGGCATTCATTTACATTTTGAAATTATAAAGAACGGCGTCAAGGTTAATCCCCTGGCATACGTCAAGCCATAAAATAGTAAACAGTAATTAGTAAGCGGTAATTAGAAACCCAGGGAGATCCTGGGTTTTGTTTGATGCTTACTCTGTTTACTGTTTACTACTTACTATTTTTACTGCACTGTGGTGCCCTTAGTATTTAACACGTCGTCGTCAATGCTGCGGGTGGAGACAGTCTGGATTTTATCGGTTAGCAAAATCTGGTTAATAAAAGTATCCGTGCCTGCGGCTTGCACATTAATGAGCAAATTAACTTCACGGCTACGATCAGCTTCGGAAGGCGCGACCACTAGTTGAAAGGTCACTTTGAGCGCGGGCGTGAATTTCCCGACGAAGGCCGCAAGATCGCCGATATTCCAAATAATTTTACCGGAGCTGGGATTAAACTTAAGTCTGGATTTCTCCGCATCCGGAACAACAATGTTGTTCCAAGCTGAAGCTGGCAGGGGCAAGGAAGCTTCCACCTGGGCACCAGACAAATCATTGCTTAGGTTGGTAACCAAAAAAGTTATGGCAAAAGTCGTGGATTTGCCAACCTGCATGGGTACCGCGCCGGAAACATATTCACCAGTTACTGATAAATCAAATTTGGAAGCGAGTTTTAATTCCACATCATTGGCTTTGGTGGCCTTGCTGATTTCATCGGAAGCAATTGACGCGGTCGCTTTAATCGTCTGATTTTTCAAATTCGTGGACAGATTGCCTTTAACTGGAATAATGAAACTGACTTGTCCTTTTTCATTAGGCGAAAGAATAGTCAGATTACTAAGGGTTGCAGCTTTCCAAGTAATGGTCTGGCCGTTGATGATAGCGTTTTGCGCAGAAATCCTGGTCAAATCCAAAGACGGGCCGGAAAGATTTACCACAATCACCAAATTGTTAAGTCCGATGCGGCCTTGATTTAAATATTCCAGATTATAATTAATCGTCTCGCCCAAATTAACCGTGTCTTTGCGATTGGATGTCATGGTTAGAATTAATGAGGATGGAATGACTTTAAATGTGGCGGTGGCAGTCATTTGGGGTGCTGAAACGTTATTGATAATTTGAGCCAAATTTGCTGTGACTAATTTTTCTAAACCCGCGTCACCCGTAAAACTAGCTGTAACATCAATATTAAAAGAATCATTGCTGCGCAGCTTATCAATCTTCCAATAGTTGCTGTTCTTGGAAGGCGGCGGTGTACCGGACGTAAAACTAAAGCCTGCCGGGTAACTCAAGGTTACAGCCAGATTTTCGAAATCTTGGGCCGAAACATTGGTAAAACTCACGGTAAACACCATGTCCTGGCCGTTGACCACATCAACGGGTCCGCTGATGTCCATAGTTAAGTTGGGCGGTAAAATCGTCGTATGAAAACTTTCGTTGATTGAAAACTGCGAATTGAAATTGGAAAATTTATAATGTAAGATGGCTTTAACCTCTTTATCTTCGCTCGTGGAACCGGAAAGTTTGCCACGAATGATAATTTCCGACCCCTCCCCTTGTTTGACGATGGGCAAATTAAACACTCTGCCGGACGACGAGGTGGCTACGGGCGTTGAGGATTTAAATGTAAAACCGGATGGATACAGAAGTTCCAACGACACTGCGATCAAATCCGCATTTTCGCCGTTTCGGTAAACCACATGAAACTCGGCTTCATTACCAGAAGTAAGCGTATCAGGTCCTTTGATTACTAGCACCACGCTTTCGGAAGTTGGATCGTTGGGGGTAATATCTGTCCCTGACAAAAAATACCAAACGATGATGCTGATCGCAGCAAGCGCAACCAATGACGAAAAAATTACGACTTTATTTGTAAAAAAATTTTTCGGTGCAAGTTGCGGGTTTGGTAAATCCTCCGGAAGCGCCGCTCTAGTTTGTTCGTCTAAAATTTGGTCATCCATACTGGCCTCTCAATGATATATTCGATAAACTTATTGATTGTGGTGTGCGTGGGGTTGGAAACTTCCGGAAATTTAAATCCCAGACAGGCAAGGAGGTTTAAAGAAAATTTATCAAGTAGTTCGTAATCAGTCGGAAAATATTCCGGTTGATCGAGATAAATCAAAAAATCCGAAAGTAAATTGAACGCGGTTTGGTTGGGATGTTCATCCGCTGTCATTTTCAGCATCAGCTCTGCGGCATAAAGACCAATCGCGGTTTTTTGCAATTCTTCTCGCAAGCTCATAAACTGACGGATTGATTTGGCGTTAATCAAAACCGGCAGGTGTTTGCCGGTTATCTCAATTTCCGACACACCCAAATCTGTCACAGCATAGACCAATTTGCTCTTAGGAAGCCGAATGGACTTGGCCAACACCCGAACCTTGCCAGCTTCTTTCGTCCAGACGGTTAAAATTTGATCAGCTTCCCGGTAGTTTTGTTTCTTTAAGACAATTCCTGTGAGTTTTTTATATTGCATTGGTTAGTAAGTAGTAAACAGTAATTAGTAAACAGAGGCGCTTTTCCTGTTTACTGTTTACTGTTTACTATATTGATAGTTATTTTTTTCCCATCAATCTCATATTCTTCTCCGCCCTTCTCCCTTTGTATTCCCTTTATATATGTCTTTTTGGTATCAAACAGGGCAAAAGCGGCTTTTAATTCTTCGTCACTAGTATCATATGTTAAATTCACTGTTTCGCCAACCTTTAAGCCTGTCTTTTTACGCATATCCTGAACCAGGCGCTCTAATTCCGCGGCCAAGCCCTGTTTTTTAAGCTCTGGCGTGATATTCAGATCAAATTCTAACTTATCTCCGAATTTAACTGATTGAACATTGACTTCACTGGCTAAAATATCTTCAAATTCTTTTGACAACTGAATTTTCCCGGTGTAGACAAACTGTGCCAAAGGTTGGCGCAATTTGATGTTGGCAGACTTTCGCAAACCGTGCCCTTGTTCCACTAAGTTTCTTACTAATTCCATTTGAGCCAAAATGTCTTTTTGTTCTTGCGCGAGGTCTTTTTTCTCCGGCCAGTTGGCTAGATGCACAGAAACGACCTCCCCTTCCCCTCCTTTTAAGGAGGGGTTAGGGGTGGTCTTTAAATTCTGATAAATCAATTCCGAAATATATGGCGTCACTGGCGCCATGGCTTTGGACAGAACCAAAAGACAATGACGGAGTGTGGCAAAAAAATCGTCATCTTTTCGTCCCCGGCTTCGGCGTAGATACCAAGTTGATAATTCGTTGATATAGTCTTCAATCGCGCTCGTTGCTTTCACAATGTTGTAATTATCTAACTCATGAGTTAACTCAGTAATTAACTCAGTAGTTTTTGCCATGATCCATTGATCAAGAATAAATTTAGAATCTAGAATCTGGAATTTAGAATCTGGCTCGTATCCCGATTCGTTCGCATAAGTCACAAAATAATTGTAGACATTCCAAAGAATCAAAATATTTTTGCGGTAAGTTACTGCCAACTCTTTTTCGCTGAAATTCAAATTATCCGCGCTCATCACCGTGGAATTCATCAAATAAAACCGCAAAGCGTCCACGCCATATTGATCAATGACCTTCCACGGGTCAGGATAATTATTTTTGGACTTGCTCATTTTGGAACCATCTTCAGCCAAAATTGTGCCGGTGGTCACCACGTTTTCAAACGGCGCTTGGCCAAACAAATTGTAAGCAATCACATGCATGACATAAAACCAAGCCCGAGTCTGCGCAATGTATTCCGCCACAAACTGGCCGGGATTCCGGCTTTCAAACACTTCTTTCTGATCAAACGGGTAATGATACTCGGCAAAAGGCATAGATCCCGCCTCGACCCAAGAATCAAAGATTTCACTGATTCTACGGGCATCTTTACCGCATTGTTTACATTTTATAACAACCTCATCAATACGCGGCCGGTGCAAATCAACAATACTGACGTCCATTTCAAAAGGATCAGCATATTTCGGATATTCTCGTTCCGAACCGAAATATTTTTGCATAACAAATATCGGATCACCGTGACTGACGATTAAAATTGTTTTGCCTTGGTATTTCTGGTTTGTCTCTTGAATAAAATCCAGCATGCGCTTCTGGATTTCAAAATTCGTTTCCCCACCCTCCGGAGCCTTGGTCCATCTCAACTTGAATGGAAAATCCTTCATGATCTCTTTATAGCTTTTTCCATTATATTTTGCGGTAGTGAGCTCGGTTAACCTTTTATCAGTAATCACATCAACTCCAAAAGACTTTCCAAAAATTTCAGCGGTTTGTTTAGCTCTTGTAATATCCGAAGAAAAAATTAAATCAACACCGGCTTGTTGCATTTTTTCAAGAGCCGAATTAACTTCCTTTCTTCCTTTGTCTGTCAGTCCGTAAATTTTAGTTTCGGGGTCACTATTGCTTATCTGTAAAACATTATTCTCTGCTTCTCCATGCCGCATAAAATAAAAAGTATTTTTGGACAAACCTAAATCTTTAATCGAACCAACGACTGTGTTATGTCCATCTTCGCATTTCCAAACAGGAATGGGATTACCCCAATAACGATTCCTGGAAATATTCCAGTCTGGCGCGGCTTCCACTGACTTTTGGTAACGGCCGTGTTTTAAGTGTTCGGGATACCAATTGATTTCTTGATCATTGGATTTCACCAAACCATCTTTGATCTTCTGAATATTCATAAACCAGGCAGGAATCGCGTTGTAGTAAAGCATGGTGCCACAGCGCCAACAATGCGGATAAGAATGCTGGTGTTGTTGTTTAGCAAAAAGCAATCCCCGACTTTCCAAATCTTTCTTAATAACTTTTTCTGAATCCTTGAAATATTGGCCTTGAATAAGCTTCGGCGCTTGATTATTAAACTTGCCTTTTTCATCCAAAAGCGGAACAACAGGTAATCCTGATTTTGTTCCTAAATTGTAGTCATCCTCCCC
>Ga0154950_130_pt1 | contig 14203 bp, 21 predicted proteins | sample RifCSPhighO2_01_FD_105918 | JGI IMG/M metagenome (GOLD analysis project Ga0154950, IMG submission 105918) | Candidatus Doudnabacteria bacterium RIFCSPHIGHO2_01_FULL_45_18 | reverse complement strand
TTAATATCCCGGTTCTCGACAGAAAGTATTGTTTCCAGCGTCCCCGCTACCGCCGAGTCGTCTAAATTAGTAACCACTAGGATTTTTTGAGTTGTGGTATCAGCCACATCATGAATCATGGTAATTTCCAGTGCGTTGAGAGCAACGTCTGACGACATATCCCAATTAAGATTTTGGTCTGTTTGTCCCATGAGCACAATCCCTGCTCCAGGAGGATCACCAATCGCATCCCAGGCAGAGCCGGCTCCGCCCGTAGCATCATCCTCACAATTCCAATCATCATCGGTTTCATCCCATTTAAGTATCTGATTATCGCCACAACCTTGCAGTAAAGATAAACCGTCGGATTCAGTTTCTAATCCGCTAGCTGATTGCACAATTCCGACGTCAGGAGCACCACCGAATAAAGTGATCGCATCCGCATCAATCATTCCGGAAGCTAAAGTTAAAGTGATATCGGATGATCCTGCCTGAATCGTACTTCCTGTATCCATGCTTCCGGCAAGAGCGATGTTGCCAGAACCGTCAAGTAATAAAATATTATCAACACCAGTGCCTGGAATTTTGCCGAGTACACTTCCAGCGTTAATCGCAAAACCAGAGGAGGTGATTTGCTGTCTCGGAAAAAAATTTTCGAAAATTTCGTCGCCGCCCGCACAAGTCGCGCCCACTCGTTCCGCCACCACCACATTTAAGAAAATGGTGTCATTGGCCTGAAAATCATTATTAGTCAAAGCATCAGGATAACCATTCACCGTATCACCAATGTTCACATTAAACACGCCATCGGTGATGACTTGGGTGACTGTCCCGGGATCTCCTGCCGGCCAAAGTTTGGTATTAGGAGCGCTAATGTCTGCATCATTATAAATTGAAAACTGGAAACAGAATGTTCCACTCTCCAAAACTCCCGTAGGGTTGGTCAATCGTCCTTGATAACTGATTATTTCTGGTACACCCGTAACTTGCGCCTGCGTAAAAATTGGCGACGCGAAAAGCGTTATCGCGACTACGATAATTAATGTAAATGATAATTTGTTATTTTGTTTCCAGTTCATCTGTTTATTTATGATGCATGATCTTCCTGATCGTTTGCTTCTCATAGCGCCTGTCTCGGCGGGGCCCAATTCGGACAACATGAATCAGCCCTTCTTTTTCCCAATTCCGAAGGGTGTTTGGGTGGACGTTTAGTAAATGTGTCACCTCTCTGATGGTGAGCAGCTCTGGTAACTCCTCAAATGACATGTAATTTTGTTTGTGTTTTGTCCCGCTCTTATTTATAAACTTATTAAGACGGGATCCCGCCACTGGCGGGAGTTTTGGTTTCACAAAAGCTTATCTATGCCTAGATTTTGGGCATAAAAGGCTAAGAAAATGCCGATTGCCTAGTGAGCGAATAAGAAAAATTATTTTTCCTATGAGCGAACGACGGCAATATGGGGGATTTTTCCCATATTTTGGGCGTTTTCTTAGAACTTGCTTAGGTTGTTATTTGTTTTTGTGTCCTAAAGGTAACAAAACCTACTATTGCTTCTTTCATTATAGCAGGTTTTTGTCCCCTTGTCAATGATTTTTTATGGGTCTTAGGTTGAGACGATAACTTTATCAATTAAGCCATAATTTTTAGCCTCATCCGGAGTCATGAAGAAGTCACGATCAGTATCATTTTCAATTTTCTTCAAAGTTTGTCCGGTATGTTTGACCAATATTGTATTGATCTGATTTTTAATACGCAACATTTCTTTAGTTTGGATTTCTACGTCGCGCGCCTGCCCTTCCACCCCGCCCATGACTTGATGAATCATCATGCGGGCATTAGGCAACGACATTCTTTTACCCATAGCGCCTGCAGCTAGAAGAATAGCAGCCGCAGAAGCGGCTTGTCCGATACAAACTGTAATCACATCTGGTTTCACATATTGCATGGTGTCGTAAATTGCCAGGGCAGATGTGACTGACCCGCCAGGAGAATTGATATAAAGTTTAATTTCTTTCTTTGGGTCCTCGGCTTCCAAAAATAACAGTTGGGCGATAACTAAATTCGCCACATGATCATCAATGGCCTCGCCCAAAAAAATAATCCGCTCTTTGAGCAATCTCGAATAAATATCAAAAGCGCGTTCACCGAACTGGGATTTTTCAACCACCATTGGAACTAGGGGCATAGAAATAGGATTATTTTTCATGTATTTCTCCTTCTGCACTTGGCACGACCTCGGGACTTAGTTCTTCGCTGGTGACTTCTGATTCAACTTTGCCGCTGGAAATCTTTTCTTCCGCGATATCAATCTTCCAACCAGTGAGCCTGGCGGCCAGTCTAACATTTTGTCCGGCTTTGCCAATCGCTAATGACAGCTGATCTACCAGCACCCCGACTTTGGCTTCTTTGGCTTGCTCATTCAAAGTCACGTTCAAAATTTTTGCTGGAGATAAAGCATTCGCGATAAATTTTACCGAATCTTCTGACCAAGCAATGATATCAATTTTTTCACCGTTGAGTTCGCCCATAATCACTTGCACCCGGGTTCCTCGCTGTCCGACGCAGGCGCCAATCGGATCCACGCCATCTTGCGAAGACCAAACCGCGATTTTAGTCCGACTCCCCGCTTCTCTGGCGATCGCTTTAACCTCAACAATACCATTGAAAATTTCCGGCACTTCAATTTCAAAAAGCCGGCGCACCACATCCGGATGGGAGCGGGATAAGGTGATTTTTGGCCCCTTGGCCGTGGGTTCAACGTGCAAAATCAAGACTTTGATGCGCGCGCCAATCGTGTATTTCTCACCTTTGATCTGCTCTGATGGAAACAATACCCCTGTGGTTTTTCCCAAATCCACCAACACTGTATCGCCTTCAACGCGCTGAATCATGCCGGAAACTAACTGGCGCTCTTTCGCTTTATAGTCCGTAAATAAAACGCCTCGTTCCGCTTCGCGAATTTTTTGCACGATCACTTGTTTGGCGGTTTGCGCCGCAATCCGGCCGAACTTGGCGCCAGTTTTGGGAGTAATGTCCATCTTGATTTCATCACCAACCTTGGCGCCTTTTTTATGCTTTTTCGCATCCTCTAAAACCATTTCTTTCATCGGATCCAAAACTTCTTCCACAACTTTCTTGACGTCAAAAACTTTCGTGCCCAGGGTTTCCGGCAAAAATTCCACAACAATATTTTGGTCTTTCTTGCCATAATCCTTTCGGAAAGCTGCGGCCAAAGAAACCTCAATCATCTTTAAGATCTCGGTTTTGTCCAAATCTTTTTCTTCCGCGATTTGATTCAAAGCTTGTTCGAATTGGTCGTTCATAATTTTGGTGACAAATAATCCCGCATTCAGCGGGAGTTAATCTAGGTCTTCAATGGCATTCGTAAGTATTATAACAGGTTGCGTCTGGTTGTCAACATCCACAGCCGCCACATCAATCCGGTAATTGTAGTCGGCAAACTTCGGATGCGATCGAAGGTACATTTTAGCGGTTTTTATCAGTTTGCGTTGTTTGAAAAAATCCACCGCTTCAAATGGGCTACCGAACTTACTGTTGGAGCGGGTTTTCACTTCCACGAACACAATTAGTTTGGCCTTCAAAAAAATCAGATCCAGCTCGCCAGTTTGGCGGCCAAACCCGGGTTTATAATTTCGCGCAAGCAATTGCCAGCCCTCATGCAGATATTTTTCTTCCACCAGGCGTTCGCCCTGTAATCCTAACTCATTCATTACTTTCTGCTGCCTGGTATATATCTATTTTTAACTTGTTCACGCTCATAATCGACTTTTTCTCTGCCATAGTTGAAAAGTAAATACTTGATTAAAAATCCTAACCAAATAACTCCGATTGCCAAAGTCAGACCTGCCCAGAGTCGCTTGGCAAAAATCGGGGTATTTTCGTAGCGCATACCAAACCAAAGCAGACCAATTAAAGAAATCGTAAGCATTAGGTTCCAGAATCTAGAAAACAACTTGCGATTGACAGCGTGCGAGCTTCGAAATGCTGCGACTCGAAATGCTATGGCTAAACCTAACAGACCCAAAAATAGAAAACCTATCTGATAATCTTGTTGGCTTAAAAAACTTGAAGGTTGGGCAAACCAGAAAAAATAATCAGTCAGCTGCTTAAACATATTTTTTACTTAATAAAGACTAATCCGTAGTGGTAAGTATCCGCCGGAATGGTTCCAACCTCTTTGAGTGTGGCCTTGGCAGCGGTCTTTCTAACTTCTTGACTACTTATCCGTTGCTTAGATGCTGGACCCAAGACGCTTGGTTCTTCGTTCCATTCAATCACTAAAAGTTTTCCACCGGTTTTTAAAAGCCGGTAAGCTTCAGCGAATAAATTATTAAGGTTGGTGATTTGATGACTGATATTGGCCATCAACACGACGTCCACACTCCCGGTCGGGATTTGCTGACAAGACCGTGCTTGCTCCAAATCACAAAGCATAGTTTTGATATTTTTAATTCCCTGAACCCTGGCTTCCGACGCAATTCGCCCAAGCGCGGAATCTAAAATATCAACGCTATAAACTAATCCCTGCTCCCCGACTAATTTGCCGGCAGTTAGACTATAAAACCCGCTGCCCGCTCCCAGGTCGGCCAGGGTTTGACCATTCGCAATTCCCACAGCAAACAAGATCTTTTGCGGATCCAAAAATTTACTACTATGATCAAAAGCTAATTTGTGCATATTTTATTAGGGCTTTGAATCCACGATACTATGTTGAGCCTCAATTTCCGAAGCTTGGCCTGTAGCTTCATCTATCATAATCATAACATAACTGATTTCAACTTTTGAAACATCTTCCGGAATATCAAAGGCCACCCTATTACCGGTGGTGAAACGAGCCAAAGACAATTCTTTTTTGACTCCAAGTACGGACCCAGCTGCCCCGCACATGCCCACATCAGTAATGTAGGCCGTGCCCCCTGGCAAAACCTTCGCATCAGCCGTTGGAATGTGCGTGTGTGTACCCAACACGGCGGAAACCCTGCCATCCAAAAAATAACCGAACGCCACTTTTTCACTGGTGGCTTCGGCATGAAAGTCAACCAAAGTCGCTTTAATCTCGGATGTTTTATAAGTCTTCAGCCAGCTTTCAATCATGCCAAACACCGAGTCAATCGGATCATGGAATTGATTTTCCATAAATACCGAGCCTAAGAAATTCCCAATCAAAACTTTGCCCTTAGGTGTGTCCACAACAATTGCTGCTTGGCCAGCATAAGTCTCGGGAATATTCGCCGGCCGAACCAGACGATCAGCGTATTTATTTAGGGCTTCATCAGACAATTCTTTTTTGGAAAAAATATGATTCCCGCCGGTAAAAGCCTGAATCCCTGCCCGAATTAATTCTTCCAAAGTTTTAACGGTCACGCCTTTGCCATGCGCTAAATTTTCCACATTCGCCAAAACCAAATCCGGCTGCTCGGATTTAAGCAACCCTGGTAAAATTTGTTTAATGGCTTTTCGTCCTGGTTCCCCGGTGATGTCACCGAAGAAAATTATCTTTAACAAGCTAGTTTTTAGTTTCTAATTTTTAGTTCGTAATGAGTTCTTAATAAACACTTGCTATTAAAAACTCAATAAAAATTACCAACTAAAAAATTAATTATTACCTTGCGTACTCTATGACCCTGGTTTCCCGAATCACCATGACCCGGATTTCTCCTGGATATTTGAGATCCTGTTCAATCTTGTTCGCAATTTCACGGGCCAGTTTCGTCGCCCCCCAATCATCCAGTTTGCCAGGTGAAACAAACACCCGAATCTCACGTCCAGCCTGAATCGCATAAACTTTCTCCACTCCTTCAAAACTGTGCGCCAAATTCTCGAGCTCTTCTAAACGCTTGACATAATTTTCGTAAGTATCTCGTCTGGCCCCGGGTCTGGCGCCGGAAATATTATCCGCGGCATCCACAATCGCGGCTTCAATGGAGGAATATTCCACGTCTCCATGATGGGCTTCAATCGCATTAACAATCTTATCCGGCAAATTAAACTTTTTAGCAATTTGTTTGCCGATCTCCACGTGCGTGCCTTCCATGTCCTGGTCCAAGGCTTTGCCAATGTCGTGAAGTAGCGCGCCTTGTTTGACTGTCGCCACATCCGCGCCGATTTCTTCAGCCATGAGTGCTGCCAACTTTGCCATTTCCACCGAGTGCTTGAGAACATTCTGGCCATAACTCGTGCGAAATTTGAGACGACCAACTAATTGGACCAATTTTGGCGGGAAGTTCGCAATACCTAATTCGTACACGGCCTGTTCGCCGGCTTCGCGGATCATTTCGGCCACTTCTTTTTTGGCTTTTTCTGTGGCTTCCTCAATCTTGGCCGGGTGGATGCGACCGTCTTGGATTAATTTTTCTAAAGCAATCTTGGCAATGTGCCGCCGGACTGAATTAAATCCGGAAATGACAACTGTATCTGGAGTATCATCAACAATAACCTCGACCCCGAGCATCTGTTCAAATGTCCGGATATTGCGCCCTTCTTTGCCAATGATGCGGCCCTTCATTTCTTCACTGGGTAAAGTAACCGTGGTCACGGTTTGCTCACTGGTCACTTCACTTGCGCAACGCTGAATGGCCATAGCCACAATCTCACTCGCCTTTTTATCCGCTTCTTCCCGGGCTTGATTTAAAAGCTTGTGAGTTAACATGGACATCTCTTCTTTGATATTTTTTTCCGTGGCATCCAACAGAACTTTTTTTGCTTCTTCCGTGGTTAGCCCACTGATTTTCTGCAGCTGTTCCAGCTGTTTTTGCTTTAATTCCCTCATTTCATCTTTGGTTTTTTCAATTTCCGCTCTTTTAGCGGCCATTTCTTCTTTCAATTTGTCAGATTCCGAAAGCTTTCGTTCCAAATCGGTTTCTTTACGCGTTAAGCGTTCCTCAACCTTGATAATTTGGTTTCGGAACTCTTCTTCCGCCTTTTTCCCCTGTTCCACAATCCCCATGGCCTTGGACTTGGCTTCCAACAAAATTTCTTTTTCTTTGGATTTCGCATCATCCAAAGCACGGCTAACTTTAGCTTCCACCGAATTAACTTGATTGGCAATCTGCATTTTACGAATCACATATCCAACCACTGCTCCAACTACAATTCCAATAATAATTTGAATAGACATACAAAACCTTTCCAAACTTAGTTGGTTGCTTGTTGCTTATGAAGGTTTTTGTATCAAATTATAACACCGAAAACCCTCTGGAAAGATTTCCAGCGGGGTAAAACTTTTGGATTGAATTGGACACAAACTTGGGATTCATGAAGCAAATAGCGATCAACCAGTCAAAATATTCAAGAATAATCTTACTTTGGCCTGCCTCGTCGGCAGACGGGCTCAACAGAGCTAAATCCAATATAACACAATTGGCCGGCTTGTCAAACCTGGAGTATAATTATCTTGTAATTAAATAAACTTATGAAACACGAACTGCCCAAATTAGCCTACAGTTACGATGCGTTGGAACCTTATATTGATGCCAAGACTATGGAAATCCACCATACCAAGCATCATCAGACTTATGTTGATAAACTCAACGCGGCTTTAGAAAAATACCCAGACCTCCAAGGTCGCCCAGTCGAAGAACTGCTGATGAATCTGAAAGATTTGAAAGTAGACGACGCAGATCGGGCGGCGATCAGAAATCATGGTGGTGGACACATGAATCACTCCCTGTTTTGGAAATACTTAGATCCAGCGAATCAAAAAGATGAGTTGCTGGTTAAAGAGATTGTTTCTGCCTTTGGATCAATTGAGGAATTAAAAAAACAATTTACTGATTCAGCCACGAAACTTTTCGGCTCGGGTTGGACGTGGCTTGTACGCGATGGGAGTAATTCGAAACTAAAAATTGTGAATCTTCCCATGCAAGACGCGCCAATCATGAGTGGGCTTCAACCCATATTTGGCCTGGATCTCTGGGAGCATGCTTATTATCTTAAATACCAAAACAAACGGCCAGATTATATCGCCGCTTGGTGGAATGTGCTGAAGGTGATCTAGCCCATCGCGAGCGACTGTTTTATCACAAAGAGTAAATCTTGGCAGTCGCGTGGCGATCCCTCACCAGAGAGATTGCCACAAAGGTTGACAACCGAATTTACTGGCGTTAAAATAAAAACCTAAATTAACTGGCGGCTAGGAAGACTATGAAAATGCCAAAAAAAGTCACAACTGAAGATTTGGCTCGAATGATGGCCAAGGGTTTTGAAGAGACCGCTACCAAAGACGATCTTAAAACCTTAGCCACTAAGGCTGAGCTAGTCTTAATTAAACAAGACTTGGAAGAAATCAAGCTTAAATTTGATCATGTCGCGCATAAATTCGAAATCAAGGCTTTAGAAAAACGGGTAGAAATACTTGAACATAAAATAAGAGCAAGATAATGTGGGAAACAATAATTGATTTTACAGAAATAGATCAAAACGGAATTGAACTAGAAAAAGTCATGAGCATGCTCATGACTAAACTCCGGAGTTAACTCCTGAGTTAATTACGTAATTTACGTGTACGTAAGCGTATACGCAATCTAAAACAAAAAACCGCCTCTTCGGCGGCTTTTTTGTTATTTAGACCGACCCATAAGCTCATTGTGTTCTTTACTTCGTCGAACTATATCAGATTCTTCAGTTGGAAAATATTTGTCTTGTTTCAATACTTCCGCAATGGGCAAATAAAATTCATATAATTCCTTTGCACGTTTAGCATCTTCGACTGTTTCTCCGTCAACCTTAGCAAGATATGCTCCTTTATTATCAAAAAAAACTTCTAAACTTGCTGGTCGGCCCTCCAATTCAACCGTACCCATTACTCTTATTGCATCTCCATTTTCCTTCTCAATCTCCAATTTAGATTTTAAAAGTTTCTCTTTCTGTTCAGGGTTCAGAACATTAAATGCGTTTTCCCTGGCCTCAGATCTCGCTTGCTGTGATATATACATACTTTCTTCGGCATCTTTTATTTCATTTAGACCTGGTTCGTATTTTTCGGTCATAAAATTAACTTAATTACTTAAGCTCATGATAAACTCTCGCTCTATGAATGTCAAACAAAAAACCGCCACATCGGCGGTTTTGCTTTATTCTTTATTCTAAATTCTTTACTCTCTTACATTAGCTTCCGCGCCGGTTCTCGTGTAATACAGTTTGGCTTTGCGGGCTGGAGTTGCTTTGACCACTTCAATCTTCTCGATGTTTGGACTATGGATGGGGAAAATTCGCTCCACGCCAACGCCGGAAGAAATTTTACGGACAGTCACCGTGCCATTCATAGCTTTACCGCCTTTGGTGGCGATAACTTGCCCTTCGAAAATCTGAACGCGTTGTTTTTCTTTGCCATCCGGCGAAACATCCGTGATCTTTTGGTGCACACGGACGATGTACCCGGCTTTTAGAACCGGGACGGTTTTAAGTTGTTCTTGTCTAAATGTGGTGATCATATATATAAAATTTCTAATTACTAATTTTGAGTTTTTATTGAGTTTCAAATATTTAATATTAAAAACTCATTAGAAACTAGAAACTCAAAATTTAAAATTAATTCCGAGCTTATCTAATACTTCTTGTAAATCTTTTGGCAATTCTGATTCTAAATCAATCCAGGTGCCATTCATGAGCTGAAACTTTAAGCGATGCGCATGCAAGAATTGCCTGCCCGCCGAAGCCTCGGCGGAGGCGGGTCGATCTTTCAATTTATTATCCTTCTTTCCATAGACCTTGTCGCCGACAATTGGCAGACCAATGTGCGCCAGATGCGCTCGGATCTGGTGAGTGCGACCTGTGTGTAATTTTACCCTAAGCAAGCTAAATTGTCCAGAGGGATCAGATGCAACAACCGAGTATTCGGTAATCGCTTCTTTACCACTTCCCACCTTCATCTTTTGCTTGAGTGGCACTTTTTCCAGAGGTAAATTGATCACCTCATGAAGTTTGGATGGAATCCCATGCACCAAAGCCAAATATTCTTTTTCCACGGCGCGATCCACAAACATTTTTTTCAAATATGCATACGCCGCAGCGGTCTTCGCAATCACAATTAACCCAGACGTGTCTTCGTCTAAACGATGGACAATCCCCGGCCGATGCGGCTCCCCGACTTTTTCAATTCCAGGAAAATGCGAAAGCAGGGCATTCGCCAAAGTATCTTCCGTGTTTCCGGCTCCAGGATGCGCCACCATGCCTGCCGGTTTATCAATCACGGCTAAATCCGAATTTTCAAAAACTACCTGCAACTTTATATCCGATGGCTTAAGTTCGTCTGATTCAAACTCGGGAAGTTCAACTTGATCGCCTAGTTTAATTGGAAAATCGGTTTCGGAAATAACTTTTTGATTAACCAAAATCTTGCCATCTTTAATGGCTTTTTGGACGCGAGAACGACTAGCGTCCACACGGGAAGCCAAAAATTTATCTAAACGGTCAGTTGTGTCGGAAACAAATTTAAGCAGCGCTTTATTCCCCTCCTCTTGAGGAGGGGTTAGGGGAGGTCTCGTTTCTGGCATTACTTTGACCCCCTCTTAATCTCCCCCTTAAAAGGGGGAGAGACAAGCAAATCTGGCCGGCGCTTTTTAGTGCGCTTTAAAGCTTCTTGTTTCCGCCAATGTTCAATTTTCGCATGATTGCCAGAAAGCAGAACTTTCGGCACTCGCATGACTTTTCCGCCGGAGGCGGATCCGCCTTTGGCGGAATAAACTTCCGGCCGCGTATACTGCGGATATTCCAAAAATCCTTCACTAAAACTTTCATTTACCAAAGATTCATCTTTGCCCACCACTCCCGGAACCAGTCTCGCGACTGTATCCAAAACCACCATGGCTGGAATTTCGCCGCCAGTTAAGACAAAATCACCAATGGAAACTTCCATATCAACCAAACTTCGTATGCGTTCATCAAACCCTTCATAGCGGCCACAAATCAAGACAATAGTTTTAAACTTGGAAAATTTTTGCGCTAATTTCTGATCAAATTTTTTCCCCTGCGGGGTCAGCAGAATAATTGCTTGGCCTTTTTTGCCTTTTTTTAGTTTTAAACTGTTCAACGCTTTAGCCATGACGTCCACGCGTAAAACCATGCCGGCTCCCCCGCCATACGGTCTCTGATCCACACTTTTATGAACGCCCTCGCCCCAATCGCGAAGATTATGAATTTCAATTTTAATCAATTTCTTCGCCAGCGCGCGCGCCATAAGACTTACCTGGAAGTAAGATTCAAAGCTTTCTGGAAATAAAGTTAAAATAATAAATTTCATTGAATTTAAAACCCCGCTTTGGCGCGGGGTTTAGAGGATTAAAGTTTGAATTCGTCGATGTCGGATGAAAGCTCTCGATCCCGATCATTTGACTGCTCACGCGGTGGTCTGCGGGAACCTTCCGGTTCATGGATCTTGAGGTTCACGCGCGATTTACGCTTTGCCCCAACCACTCGCAATAGTGTACGAATCGACTTGGCGGTCTGTCCCTGGCGACCAATGACTTGCCCCATGTCTTCTGGATTCAGATGCAAGGTTATCAGCACCCCCATCTCATCCACGGTGCGCTCGGTTTTTACATCCGTTGGGTGATCAACCAGCGCGCGAACTAAGTACTCCACGAATTCCTGATCTTGTTCTTGTGCCATGTCTGTATGATTAATTGTTGAATAAATTATACTAAAATTAAACTTTCACTTCAACCACAGGTGCTTCGGCCGGAGCGGCAACTGGGGCCACTGGGGCCTTGGCTGCTTCGGCTATCGGAGCGGCAACTTCTGCCGGTTTTTCGGTTTGCTTGGGTTGCCAGGCTTTGACTTTCTTGCCCTCAATAACTTTCTTTTCAATCAGCAAATTTCTTACAGTTGGTGAAATGGAAACGTTTTTCGAGACCCAATACATCAGCCTTTCCTTGTTCTTGATGCCTAAAACCTTACTCTTAGGATTATAACTACCTAAAACTTCCAAGGCTTGCTTGGAAGCAGCATGGTAGGATTGAGCCAAAACTATTCGAAAGGTTGGCTTATTCTTGGTTCCTGTGCGTTGTAATCGGATCGTTAACATAAATTTATGCCTGCATAGTATAACAAGAACAAAGTTCTTTGGCAAGAGTGCTCTTCTCAGCGGTGCAATGGTGGTATTCCCAAATCTTTGCAAATTTTCTTAGACAAAAAATCGTTAATTTCTTTATGCCTAGGTAGTGTAGAAACTTTTTTTAATTCAGGATTAAAAAATAAGCTGTGATTTCCGCCTTCTCTGACGAATACACAGCCTTGCTTTAAAAGATAGCGAACCAAATCCGTCCGTTTCATTAAACTGACAGTTTCAGCAATTCTCTGATAACCGGGCCCGATGTCTCTTTTCGGCTCATTGCCCGATTGACCTCAATGACTAATGACAAAGCTTCTTTCAAATTTTCTTTAGCCTCTTTTAAAGTTCGCCCCTGGGTATTTACTCCCGGGATTTCTTCCACCCATGCCGAAAACCACTTGCCATCTTTTTTATAAATTGCAGTAAACTGTTGCATCATATATTCCATATCTTAAAGCCTGAACAATGATAAGTCAATTGTCCGCCAACCTAACAGGCATCCCTTTAGTGAACGCCTCAAGGGTGAGGCGTTTCAAGCTCTCTTTCTATAACTGACTTTGGTACCAGTCTTGCCAATTTGCACTAATTTACCCCGCTTCTCCAGCTCATTTAGGTATCTCTCTGCAGAAGCGTCGGATATACCAAGCAGCTTTTCTACTTCATTATTAGTAATCTGATCCTGCTTGTCTAAAAGATCCATAATCTGCTGTAAACGTTTTTCTTTCTCCGGCAGGTTATCCGACTTAGTCGTATATCGCCCAATTAAGTACCCGACGATCAAAGCGATGATTATATAGATTATTTTTGTCATGCTACGATCAATCTTTTAGACTATAGATATATTCGTTGATATTATACGGTTTATTATGCATTTTCTGAAAGGCGTATCTGTATAAAACATATCTTCCTGTTAATTTAGCAAAAAGTATAATACGATGACCTACCTCTGCTATGCCCCGGGTAACGGTGGTACCAGCTGCCGCAACAGCAGCTCCCACTCCCGAAGGTAAAACACCACCTGCTAATTCAAAGCCATATTGTATTTGTCCTGCTACGTGCTCTACTACAGTCATTGCTAAGTCTGCGCCGATCTCGAGCATGACATTTTTGTTAAATGAATCGCCTTGACTAAGCTTGTTTAGTTCTCGCATTTCACTAAAAAAACCATTCCAAAAATCTGAAGAGTGTACACTTTCTCCATGATAACGATCTAAGAAAATAAATGGAATATAACTAAGTTTTATCTTCAAATATCTCGTTAAAAATAAAGATACCGAACCTAAAATTACTATAAAGATAAAGGCTAACAGACCCAATATTCCACCTGAAGCTGATTTGGCAAAATCTGAAACTGCAAAGGTATAGAAACCCAAAACAGATAGACCGACAAATGCTAGGATTACCCAAAGATAATATCTATAAAAAAGTTTAAACTGCACGTAACTCCAAGCCCAATAAAGTTTTCTAGCTATCCGCCAGCTTTCTTTTGGTGTTAAGTTTTTGCCATCGAAATATGAATCTAACCAGATAACCTGTTCTATTTTTAAAATGGAATTAAGTATTGCGGTGATGAACAGTACTACAACTACAGTTAGTACTCCAGAGACAAATAGTTGAATTGAAATACTTCCAAATGATGATTGCGTTGATATACGAGCCAATAACTGAATCAGAAATATAATAACTAAAGCAGGTATGAAAATTAAAAGTACGCGTTTAGCAAGAAGGCCGCTTCTATCGTGTAGTTGTTTGCCTATCTCTTGAAAAATTAAATTCCAGGTTGGATTAAGCTGCTCTTTATCTACTTGCATATTCAAATACTATTGGGGAGGTAAATTATTAGATGTTAGCTGACCTTTGGCAAAGATTACTATGCCTAATGTGACAACACCAATAATGCCTATAACAACTAAGTCGAAACCGAAAAAGTAGGAAAAAACTGCCATCAGTAAGTAGAACACGGATAATGCTACCACAGGCGTACCAGATAGCTCTCGTGTTGCCGAAATTTTAATTTTCTTTTTAAACAAACCAACCAGACCAATAAATAACAAGATGACTTGTAGGATCATATTTTTCTGTTAATTAACATAATTTTATACCGAAGTAAACATATTAGCAACTCAGAAAAAGTCACTATTTTGTAGACTTTT
>Ga0154950_128_pt1 | contig 15204 bp, 17 predicted proteins | sample RifCSPhighO2_01_FD_105918 | JGI IMG/M metagenome (GOLD analysis project Ga0154950, IMG submission 105918) | Candidatus Doudnabacteria bacterium RIFCSPHIGHO2_01_FULL_45_18 | reverse complement strand
TTATTTCCCGCGAGTTCTGTGGAGGTCCGCATGTGGAACACACCGGGATTATTGGTAAGTTTAAGATTGCGAAAGAAGAAGCCGTGTCCGCGGGGGTCCGAAGAATTAAGGCCATAATAGATTTATGATCAATTTAGAACAAATATCAGGGTTACCCATGGAAGTGGATGATCAGTACCGCATCAAACTCCATCCGCCAGCCTTACAAACAGGTCCGCTGTTTTTTCGTAAATTTTCTGAAATGCAACCCGTGCTTATGGACCAAACCACCAAACCACCTCAGCCGGAAACTTATAGTGTCTTCCGTGGCATTCAGCTGGCAGATGATGTGTACAAAATTAAGGATAATCGCCTAAGTTACGATGTGACAATTATTCCGTCGCTGATGCTGGGAGTGGAGTTTAACAAAACCCTAGGTCATTATCATGAAAAAATCACGGGTACCCAGTATGCGCATCCGGAAATGTATGAGGTGTTGTCTGGCAAGGCCTTATTTTTCTTGCAAAAAATGGATCCGGAACTAAAAAATTTGATCACCATACTTGCGATTGAAGCAGAAACGGGCCATAAAGTTATTTACCCGCCAAATTACGCCCACATCATTGTCAATATCGGCAACCAACCCTTGGTCACGGCAAATTGGATCTCAACTGATTATAAGCCCATGTATGAACCGATCAGGGATCGGCAGGGCATGGCATATTATGTTGTGCCGGATAAACATGGGTATAAATTTGAAAAAAATCCTAAATATTCTGAGCATCCGGTCGTCAGAATGGTGACCGTGGAGGATACGATAAGCAAACAATTTGGCTTTACCCTGCAAGAACCCATGTATGTGACAGCCATGAGGGATTCGATGTTATTGGAATTTTTAAATAATCCGAAGAAGTACGCCGTGCAATTATCAACAATCGCCTCATAAAATATGCCTCCCAAAACAATCAAATTAAATAAGCGAGATGATATCGCTGTGGTTATCCGCCAACTCAAGACCTTGCGGGATCGGGAAGTGATTTTTCAACTGGACAAAGGATCGGCGTTACTCGCCAGTTCGGACAATTTGAAGCTCATAAAAAAAGTGGGCGATGCCATGGGTAAAACAGTCAGGGTCACGACTGATGACGAGTTAGGTAAAATTTTGGCGAGAAAAGCGGGCGTGTTGTTCGGAGAATCAGAAACCAAACCCGCAAAATTTGCTGTGCGAGTCAGCGGAAGCGGTGGGAAGTCAAGATTTTCCGATATCATGGGGCCCCATAGAGCCGGGGTTCGAATTTCGAGAAAAACCATAGAGCCGGTGGAATTTCCGGAGATCGAACGAGAATTTAGATCCGAATATTCGGCCAGGAAACCTTCCAAGTTTCTTAAATTTTTTGTATTTAGTTTATTCGTTTTGGTGGTCGGTGTCTTTGCGACGGCCGTATTTTTGCCTTCCACGGATGTCACAATTTTTGCTCGCAGCGAACCCATTACCCGCGATTTGGAAATCGCGGTTGATAAAAATTTTACCGCGGCTAATAGCGGTTTATTGCAGGTTCCGGTAATTTTAGTGACCAAAGAGGTTTCCCAGACCAAATCCTTTCCAGCCACAGGGATCAAATTGACCGGGACCAAGGCCAAGGGTATCGTGACGCTTTATAATTTTACTGCCAACACTCTGACCCTGAAAGCCGCCACGACGATGCTGGTGGTGGATGGAAAAAAGTTTTTATTTACTAAAGATATTACAGGAATCAAGCCCAATGGCGCGCCTAACGCGGGGATTGAGATTATCGCGGAGCAACCAGGGGATGACCATAATTTGCCGGCTAACACCAAGTTTCAAGTGGTCAATCAAGCTTTGGGTAATGCCAATGTTTATGCGACTAGCGATAAGGCCTTAACTGGGGGGAATTCAACGTCGGCGAAAGTTTTATCCCAGGCCGATGTTGATAAGGCTTCGGAAGGTTTAATCGCGGATGTGATTGCCCAGGCCGAAGATGATTTAAGCGCTGAAAAGGGGAGTCGCTTAAGACTGCTGGATTCCGGCGTGACTAAAGAAATTTTAGCCAAGACCGCCAATAAAAATGTGGGCGATGTGGTGGAAAGTTTTGACATGACTCTGATTGCCAGAATCAGCGGCATGGCGTTTCGGGAAGATGACGTGATCAACATCGTCACCGCCAAAATTAATGAAGTCTTGTCCACGGACAAATATCTGCTGCCAGACGGGGCGAAAAAATATACCGCTGAGTTTAAGACCGTGGATCTAGCCAATAGCAAAGGTGTGCTGGCTTTGCATTTCCAGACCATTGCCGCGTACCAGGTTGACGCGACCGGCTTATCCAAAATTTTAGCCGGGAAAAATGAATCCGAAATAAAAGAAATTTTACTAAGCAAGCCGGAAGTGGATAATGTGGAAGTGAAATTCTGGCCCGAATGGTTCGTGCACAAAGCCCCGCGCTTCAACGGCAAGATTTATATCGATATCGCGCTAGCACAGGAATAGCAGGCAGTTTTCGTATAAAATGGCTAACTTTAGCTATTTTAATTTTATTTACTAACCCAATTAAACCAAAGTTGACATAACTGGGGTTTCCTGATAACATAAACAAGCAATTTATCAAACCTATATTTCTACCGGCACTCAAGATTTAGGGACGCATGCCCCACAAAAAAATACCATTGAACTGGAGGGTAAAGTGGTTGAATCTTTACCCAACGCTGTTTTTCGTGTGCAGATCGAGTCCGGACAGATTATTCTGGCGCACATTGCCGGTAAATTGCGGGTAAATAAAATTCGGATTTTACCAGGGGATAGAGTGATCGTGGAAGTAACCCCTTATGATTTAACTCGCGGACGAGTAATTAGACGATTAAAATAAGATGAAAGTCAGAGCATCAGTTAAACCTATGTGTAAGAAATGTAAGATTGTCCGTAGACGCGGCGTGATTTTTGTGATTTGTGAAAATCCCAAGCATAAGCAACGACAGGGTTAGTAAATAGCAAATAGTAAGTAGCATATATGGCTTTAGTTAGAATAGCAGGGGTAACATTACCCCAACAGAAAAGAATAGAAGCGGCCCTGCCTTATATTTTTGGCATTGGCTGGCCGGCATCAAAAAGAATCCTAGCGGCTGCGAAAATAGACCCGAACAAGCGCACGCACGAACTGACCGAAGCCGAAGTGGCCAAGATCCGGGAATTTATAGAAAAAAACTATACAGTCGAGGGCGGCTTGCGCCAACAGATTAGCGGCAATATTAAATTAAAGAAAGAAATTGGTTCCTACCAAGGCATCAGACATATTCGTGGTTTACCAGTTCACGGACAGCGAACGAAAACTAATTCCCGCACCCGCAGAGGGAATACAAGAAAAACTGCCGGATCCGGGAGGAAATCCTCGGCAGAAAAGACTTAAGATATGGGCCAACAGAAAGCCACCACGATTAAAGCGGAAGAAACCAAGACTGCTAATCTTGCTACACCAAGCAAGCGCAAGAAGTCCAAGGTTAAAATTACCCGCGGCCGGATTTACGTGCAATCTACTTATAACAACACGATTATCACGGTGACCGATCCCTCTGGCAATGTCATTGTCTGGGGATCATCCGGACGAACCGGTTTTAAGGGTTCGAAAAAATCTACCCCATACGCGGCGCAGAAAACCATGGAAGAGGCGATCACCAGACTCAAAGAAGTGGGATTGAATGAAGTAGACGTGTTCGTCAAAGGCATTGGCACTGGCCGCGAATCCGCAGTCCGAGCCCTGCAGGGCGCCGGGTTTAATATTTTATCCATTCAGGATCAGACGCCGATTCCACATGGCGGAGTCAGACCCAAGAAAGCCAGACGAGTTTAATATATGGCAAGATACACCGGACCAAAAATTCGACAATCACGCAAATTCGGCGAAGCCTTCACCAAGAAAGCCGAAAAGTATTTGGCCAAGCGCAATTACCGCCCGGGACAACACGGCCAAAACCCGCAGCGGATTTCAGAATTCGGCGTCCAACTTCGCGAAAAGCAGAAGGCGAAAGTGATTTATGGCTTACTGGAACGGCAATTTCGCCGCTATTATGAAATCGCGAGCAAGAAAGTTGGAGCCACTGGTGACTCGTTGTTGCAACTTTTGGAATTGCGTTTGGATAATATCGTTTTTCGTCTGGGCATGGCGCAGACCCGCCCGCAAGCCAGACAAATCGTTTCGCACGGCTTTATAGAAGTTAACGGCAAAAAGGTGAACATTCCATCTTACGAAGTTAAAGTCGGGGACGAGATTAAGATTCGGGAAATCAAGCAGAAGTCACAGTATGTTAAAAATCAAGTCCCGACTTTGGCCGCGGCCAAAGTCGCTGAATGGTTGTCGCTAGATCCGAAGAGTTTTTCCGGCAAAGTTTTAAGCAAACCCACACGTGAACAGCTGGCGACGACGCTCAACACCCAGCTGATCGTCGAATATTATTCAAGATAATTAATTTTTTAAACATAATTTTATGGAAAACATTCCACTGCCAAAAAAGGTCTTGTTTGAAGAACTGGGCAACAATAAATATAAAGTCATCATGGAGCCGCTGTATCCAGGCTATGGCGTGACTTTAGGCAATAGCTTGCGTCGCGTGATGCTTTCGTCTTTGCCGGGAGCCGCGGTGGTGGCCGTGAAGATCAAAGGCGTGGATCATGAATTTTCCACCGTATCCAACGTGAAAGAAGACGTGATTGAGATCATTCTAAATCTCAAACAGCTGCGGATGAAAGTTCACGCAACACAACCCGTGAAACTGGAACTGAAAGTCAAAGGGGAAAGGGCAATTAAAGCCTCAGATTTCAAGAAAAATGCAGATGTGGACATTGCCAATCCCAATCTACATATCGCCACCCTGGACAGCAAATCCGGCGAGCTTGATATGGAAGTCGTTGTTGCTGCTGGCCGCGGCTATGTGCCAGTGGAACAGCGCGAACATGAAAAGTTGGAAATTGGCATGATTGCCGTGGATGCGATTTATACGCCAGTCAAAATGGTTAATTATGAAATTCGTAACGTCCGTGTGGGCCAGATTACCAACTTTGACGAATTGATTCTAACTATTGAAACCGACGGGACAGTCAGTGGCCGAGAAGCCATAGATTCCGCGTCTAAAATTCTCATGGATCACTTCTCGCTGTTTAGTAAAGATAATCTGCAGACCGAGGAAGCGCCGGTTATGGACGCGACTTCCGAAGAAGGAATTAAGACGCCGGAAGCGGATGATCTGAAATCCCTGGGTCTTTCCAACCGTTCTTACAACGCCCTAGTCAAAAATCAGATTAGTAAAATTTCCCAACTCCAAACCATGAATCATGAACAGTTGGTTGGTTTGGATGGCTTGGGTGAAAAATCAATTGAAGAAATTGAAAAGTTAATCGCGACTTTTCCGGGACAATAATCATGCGTCATTTGATGAAGAAGAAAATTGGCAAAGGACGAGATCATGCCAGAAAACTGGTGCGAACTTTGGCTGCCTCGGCAATTGTCTACGAGAAAATTCAGACCACATCCGCCCGAGCCAAAATCGCCAGAGTTCTGGTGGAACGAATGATTACCAAAGGCAAAAAAAATGATTTGCATAATAAACGGCAGATTTTTGCCGCCCTGCCGGGTAATGCCGCCAGAAAAGTGATTGAAGTTTTGGGTCCCCGATACAAGACCAGAGTGGGCGGCTACACCCGAATCGTCAGACTCGGTAAATCCAAAGACGGCATGCCGAAAGTGCAGTTGGAATTGGTCGAATAATTTTATGCATAATAATAAGACTTTTATTCCGAAAACTACAGATATTAAGCGGGCTTGGTATGAAGCGGATGCGAGTAAGTTTACTTTAGGTCGCCTGGCTTCGAAAGTCGCGACGATCTTGCGAGGCAAACACAAAGTTACGTTTACGCCGCATATGGATGTCGGGGATTTCGTGGTGGTAAAAAACGCGTCACTCGTGAAATTTACCGGCCGCAAACTGGACCAGAAAAAATACCACAGATTTTCCGGCTACCCAGGTGGACTGTATACGAAAAAATTGTCGGAGCGCATGGAAACTGAGCCGGATAAAGTTATTCGCGACGCGGTCTACAACATGATTGATAAAAATCGTCTCCGCAAACATATTCTGCGAAGATTGAAAGTCGTGGCCGGGGATAAGCATGAATTTAAAATTGAGAAGGAACTTAAATAATATGGAAGCTGTAGTAAAAAAACCGGTAGTCAAAAAGCCGGTTGCAAAACCGCACGCCGTCAAGAAACCTCATGCGCCGAAAGAACACGTAGTTAAACACGCGGCTAAAGAAGAAGCCATGGCAGTTAATGTCGTTCCGCACGTACCAAAGATTCCTCATGGCCAGCATTTTTACGCCGTGGGACGCCGCAAAACCGCAGTCGCTCAAGCGCAGATTAGCCAAGGCAATGGCACGATCACGGTGAACAAACTATCCCTTGAAGGATATTTTCAGACTCCGGATTTACGGCAGATCGTGATACACCCTTTGTCTTCCGTAGGTTTAGATAAAACGATCAATGTCCGAGCAAAAGTCCATGGCGGCGGTATTCACTCGCAAGCCGAATCTTTGCGACATGCTATTTCCAGGGCTTTGATTGAACTTAATCCCGAGTCACGCCGAACGCTTAAAAAATTAGGATTCCTCACCCGCGACCCGCGAGTGAAAGAACGAAAGAAACCAGGACTGAAACGCGCCCGCCGCGCGCCACAATTTAGTAAACGATAATTTTAAAAACCAGCCATCGAGGCTGGTTTTTTTATAGGCATTGCCATTTCCCGCCCAAGGGGGCATAATTTAAGCATGAAATTTGATCATATTAATAAAAAAACTTCGCAAAATATTAGCGATACCTTAAAAGACATAGGCGAATTGTCCACGTTGTTTTATTTATACTATCATTTTAATTTCAAAGGCTGGTCAGTTTATAAAAATTATAATGAAAAAGGTTATGACATTTTGTTGGTTCATCATAAAAAGCGTCTACGAAGGAAGGTTGAGGTTAAAACCAGACAAAGAATAATTAGCTCATCTTCGAACGAGAACCACACAACCCATTTTACATTGACTGAAGTTGAAAAAACAGAAGCTGATTACCTAGTTGGTTTGTGGTTTGAACACAATCTATTTTTTATTGTGCCTACCGCAGAGCTACAAAATACAAAATCGAACAAAAAAAGGTTATATAAATTTATCGTGACCAGAAATAAGAGCGGAGAACTTAATTCAAGTGCAAAAAAGTACTTGGATAATTGGAAATCCATCATTTTATAATTTGAAACTAAAAACCGCTTCATCCGAGGCGGTTTTATTCAACGGCTCATCTTAAGGTGAGCCGTTGAGATTATACAGTTTCGAGGGCTTTTTTTTCGCGTTTGCGTTTGTTTGGATCCAGGATTCGCTTGCGCAGGCGCAGGCTTTGTGGGGTGACTTCCAGAAGTTCATCTGGGGCCAGAAACTCCATGGATTCTTCTAGGCTCATGATTTTCGGCGGGGTTAGGGTGAGAGCCTCATCCGTACCCGAGGCTCGCATGTTGGTGAGTTTCTTGGTCTTGTTGATATTGAGTTCAATATCTTCCGCTTTCGCGTTTTCCCCAACAATCATGCCACCGTAAACTTCCACGGCCGGGCCGATGAACAGGTCGCCTCGTTCTTGGGCATTGTTTAGGCCATATGCGTTAGAAATCCCTGCCTCCGAGGCGATAAGCGCGCCATGCTTGAGTTGGTTGTTATTGGTCGAAGTGGCTTCAGCCGCAGCATAAGAATCAAAGATATGATTGAGGATTACGGTACCTTTGGTCTGGGTCAGAAGTTTGGACTTCAGACCAATCAGATTTCTGGTAGACATAACATAGTCCAGATGGACTTCCCCGTTATCCATATGATTCATGGACACAAGTTCGGCCTTGCGTCGGCCGACTTCTTCGATGACTGCACCCTGATAGGTATTTGGGACAATGATTGAGAGTCGTTCAAACGGCTCTTTTTTGACGCCATCTTCAACCTTAAAAATAACTTCTGGCTGGGAAACCTGCAGTTCATAGCCTTCGCGTCGCATGGTTTCGATCAAGATCGCCAAATGCAGTTCCCCGCGACCAGCGACTAAGAGCGTGTCCGGACTTCCTGTATCTGTGACCTTGAGCGCGACGTTGGTTTCCAATTCTGTATATAAGCGTTCACGAAGCTGTCGGGAGGTTACGAATTTTCCTTCGCGTCCGGCGAAAGGGGAGTTGTTCACCGCAAAACTCATCTGCACCGTTGGTTCATCCACGGTGATCGGATCAATTTGTTTCGGATTGGCAGGATCAGTGATCGTGGAACCAATCGTGATTTCTTCCAGACCGGCCACAGAAACAATCTCGCCAGCTTGGGCTTCCTCCACTGACTGTTTCTGCAATCCAGAAAACACAGAAATATCCGTAGCGCGTCCGGTGAGTTTGGCGCCGTCCGGTGCAATCTGCATGATGGCTTGGTTTTTCTTGATCGTGCCGGATGTAATTTTGCCTATGCCAAGTTTGCCTTTATACGAATCATAAGTCAGCGCCAAAACCAGAATCTGCAATGGTTCATTTTCTAAAATGGTCGGACCTGGAATTTTCGCCACGATAGTTTCAAACAGGGGGACCAGATCGGTACCTGGCTTGTGTGAGTCTAGCGACGCCTGACCGGATACTGCAGAAGCATAGATCACCGGGAAATCCAACTGATCATCTTTCGCACCCAAATTTACGAACAAATCAAAAGTGCGGTTTAAAACATCATCGATTTGCGCATCGGATTTGTCGATTTTGTTTATGACCACGATGGCTTTGTGCCCCAACTCTAAAGCTTTCTTCAGCACGAATTTGGTCTGCGGCATGGGGCCTTCTTTAGCATCCACGAGCAATAGTACCCCCTCAACCATTCGAAGCGTGCGTTCCACTTCCCCGCCAAAGTCCGCGTGTCCTGGCGTGTCCACAATATTAATTTTCACATCATGAAAAACCACCGAAGCGTTTTTGGCTTTGATGGTAATGCCGCGTTCACGTTCCAGATCCATGGAGTCCATGATGAGCACACCCAAATCTTCCACGTTCCGCTGAACATGGGTTTGTTTAAGCATGGCGTCCACGAGAGTGGTCTTACCGTGGTCCACGTGCGCGATTATGGCGATATTTCTGATGTCTTGTCTTTGCATGTGTAAATAAAATAAAATTCGGCGGATGTGCCGAAGCACGAATAAATATAGCATGGATTGACAGATTTGTCAAAGCGGCGTATAATACCTTAGCTTTTAAAAGTAAGTGCGGCAATCGCTCCCATCGCAAGGTGGGGGAGGAAAGTCCGAACACGTTGGTTGAATGAAGTCCTCGCGAGTTCATGCAACCGCAGGTAGCGGGTAATTCCCGTCATGAGTAATCAAGGGATGCGAACAGAGACGGTTTTTGCGGAGACGCAAAAACCGACCGGTCGAATGACCGGTCGCAATTCTATAGTAATATAGAAAGTGAAACGGCTAAATTCCTACTTGCCAGTGCAATACCAAATAGGCCCTTGAATGGGCGGGTTGGTAGCTTGATCCCGACGGTAACGTCGGGACCAGATAGATGATTGCCTCCGGTTAGCTTTTAACTGACAGACAGAATTCGGCTTACAACTTACTTTTAAAAGCATAGATAAGAACCCCCGAAAAGGGTTTTTATTTTTTTGAATAAAAAAAGACTCACAGAGCGAATTGCTAATGTGAGTTTTGGTGACGGCGCAGGAATCGGCGCGGGACCTTTTTGCCAATGGCGCGGCCAATACGGCCAAGCAGTTCAGGACCAGCGTGATACTTGTAGGTGTTTCTCTCAAGGGTACTGATTGTTGAGTGGTTCGTATGGGCTTGTAGCGCTATGGGTTGTTGGTTGAGCTTGAGTCTGTGATGCCCTGTGTAAAGCCACCAGCCCAGTGTTCTTTTTTGGGGCGGATGCGAAACCAGCTTTCGTCGAGGGACTAACTCTTCGATCTCGGCTTGGTTGAGATCAAGCAGTTCGATGATCTGATCTCGAAGCGCTCCGTTGTCCCGAAGATGGCTACTGCCATGCTCAATTTTGCTGACATACTGCCTGGTAATCCCAAGCTGGTCAGCTAGAAATTTCAAACTCCAACGGCGCCTGAGTCGCGCCCTACGAATCACGCTACCCAGAGGACTATTAGTTTTCTTAAGTTTAGCTGGCAAATGTCTCCTCCTCCTTGTTGACCCAAAAGCTTAGCATTCCTGTAGGGTCTTGTCAAAACCCTGATAATGCTGTATACTGCCTCTGTTTCCTTTAGTCGAGGGGAAGCGTATTAAATAACAAAGGGTTCAAGTTTGCACTAGTAAATTTTCCCTTGTTTAAAGGTTACGAAGAAATGGCAAAGAAACTTTTTGTCGGAGGCTTGCCTTACTCTACAACCAGCGACGATTTGAAGAATCACTTCAGTGGCGCTGGCAATGTATTGACGGCGCAAGTCATTACCGACAAGTTCTCCGGCCGATCCAAAGGTTTTGGATTCGTGGAGATGTCATCCGATGACGAAGCAACCAAAGCTGTTGAAATGTTCAATGGCACTGACTTTGGCGGCCGCCAGCTGGCAGTCAACGAAGCCCGACCAAAAACTGAAGGCGATCGCGGTTCCCGCGGCGGTTTCGGTGGTGGCCGTGGTGGCGATCGCGGTTCCCGCAGAGACAGCTACTAATCGCTCGGCACGTATTGCAAAATTATCGGCAGTCAAATTTAAATAAATTTGCTGCCTGCGTTCTCGGTCACTAGGGCGACCTGCGAAGGCTAATTTTGCAACAGTGCCTCGCTCAAGAAATAGCATGATAAAACCCCAACATTATGTTGGGGTTTTATGTTATAATAAAGAGACATGACCCAGTAATACAACTTCGATGCTTTTGCCTTTAATGGTTTTTGAATAGATTAAATTTTAACTGCTATGATTATAAATAATATTAAAATAATGGCTTTGCAAGTTCGCAAAAGCGAACTCAAAAACCATTATCGAAGTTGATATACTGGGATGAAACGCTCGGAATTACTGTTTAATTTGATTTCAATTGTTGTAGATCTGGTCATGATCATTGTGGCTGGTGTGACGGCATTTTATTTGCGGTTTCAACTCTCCGAATTCCGGCCGGTATTGTATTCCCTAACAATTGTTGATTATGTGAAAGTTTTGGTACTGATTGCGCCGATTTTGCTGTTGCTTATGGCTTTGGCTGGACTATATAATCTCAAAGGCACCCGGCGGATTTCTTCCGAGCTTTTGAAAATTGTGTTAGCCATTTCTTCTGGACTATTGCTGGTTGTAATCTTGTTTTTCTTTAACCAAAGCGTTTTCCCATCAAGATTGATTATTTTGTTTACGTGGGTTTTAACCATTGCCTTGATTAGTCTTGGCAGAATTATCTTAAGATTCGCCCAGGTCCAGATGCTTTATCGTGGAATCGGGTTGCATCGGCTCGTGGTCATCACACACGCCGGGAATAACAAAGAGTTGGTGGAGGAAATTTCCAAACGGCCGGAGTTGGGCTTTCGGATCGTGTCTAATTTGGCGTCCAACTTGCCGCAAGAAGAATTACTTAAAAGTTTAAACCATTTACGCCTTCATCTCGGCGTGGATGAACTGCTGGTCGCTGACGCATTTTTTGATCAGAAAATTTCTGCGGCGATTCTTCGTTTCTGCCGGGACTATGGCATTAGATTTAATTTCGTCCCAAATTTATTTGAAACGAGCGCGACCAATATTGCGGTGGAGACCATTTCCGGCATTCCGATCATAGTTCTCAAGCGCACCCCGCTGGAAGGTTGGGGGAGAGTGATTAAGCGAGTTTTAGACTTTTTGATTTCTGGGACCGCGTTGATTGTGCTAAGTCCAATTTTGCTTTTGATCGCGATCTTAATTAAGCTTACAAGCAAGGGTCCGGTGTTTTTCCATCAACCACGCGCGGCTGGCATGGGGGAATTTGAATGCTACAAATTCCGTACCATGCATTATGCCATGAGCGAGGGCACGGACTCTGGCGATAAGTTACGTGAAGAATTAGAAAAACAAAATGCTAGACAGGGGCCGTTTGTGAAAATTAAAAATGATCCGCGTGTGATTCCCATCGGCCGATTCCTGCGCAAAACCAAATTGGATGAGTTGCCGCAGCTTTGGCATATTTTTTTGGGGCAAATGAGCTTGGTGGGTCCGCGCGTGCATATGGTTAAGGAGGTGGATCATTTCCGCCAAGACTATAAACATTTATTTGTGCTCAAGCCGGGCGCCACCGGGTTAACGCAAATAACCCAAGCCTCGGACAATCCGGAACTATCGTTTGAAGAGGAAATACGCTTGGATGCGTTCTATATTGAAAATTGGTCCATCTGGCTGGATTTTTATATTCTTTTTAAGACTTTTTTGATTTTAATCGGCCGAAAACCTAAAGTTGACTATTGACAGCTCGGGGTCCTGCCGTCCCGCTCCCCGAAAGTGCTCGCTTACGCTGCGCGCTTTTGAGGGCCCCGCGGGACGTCACCCCTCGCTGCCTCGAGTAATATCGACACATGAAGATAGCACTGGTTCATGAGTTTTTAAATCAATTGGGCGGGGCGGAGAGGGTGCTTTTGAATTTTTTAGAGATCTGGCCGGACGCGGAAATTCATGTGATTTTATATTCCGCGGAAAATACTGATCGGCAATTTGAGAAATATAAAAAGCAGATTAGTTTTCTGGATAAATTTCCAGGAGTCCATAGTCACCCACGATTATTTTTGCCGCTGATGGCGAAGGCTATAGAAAGTTTTGATTTCTCTGATTATGATCTGGTGCTTTCTGACTCTTCATCTTTTGCGAAAGGCGCGAAAGCGAAAGGTAAGTTGCACATCTGTTATTGTCATACGCCAACCAGATTTTTGTGGACAGATCCCGATTATTTATCCAGACAACCATACCCGGTATTGTTTCGATGGTTGGGTAAATTTTTTCTACCTAAATTAAAACGTTGGGATCTTGCCGCGGCGCAGCGACCCACTTTTTTTATTGCCAATTCGGTGAATGTGCAGAATCGGATCAAAACTTTTTATGGTCGCGATTCCGTGGTGATCCCACCCCCGGTTGATACCCAGTTTTTTAGACAAACGTCGTCTAAGCAAGATTATTTTTTTACCGCCAGCCGGCTGGAGCCTTATAAAAAAATTGAAGTTGTGATTGCCGCGTTTAACGAATTAAGATGGCGACTCAAAATCGCGGGCACGGGAACAATTATTGATAAATTACAAGTCATGGCCAAATCTAACATTGAATTTTTAGGTCGGGTTTCTGACGAAGATCTTCGCCAATACTATTCGGAAAGTCGGGCATTCATTTTTCCGACTGTGGAAGATGCCGGCATTATGATTTTGGAAGCCGCCGCCTGCGGCACTCCCGTGATTGCTTACCGAGCCGGTGGCGCGTTAGAAACGATTATCCAAGGAACAACTGGCGAGTTTTTTAACGAGCAAACTCCGCAATCATTAATTACCGCGCTAAGGAATTTTTATCCAGCCCAATACCAATCCCAAACGATTAGGCAGCACGCGTTGCGGTTTGACAAGAAAAACTTTCAGCAAAAAATTAAAGCATACGTCGAGGAAAAATATGCGGATCGGGATTGATTTACGAATGATCGGCGGCGGCTCGGGGATTGATCGGTATCTTACGGAGTTAACTCATGAGGTTTTAAAGTTGGACAAAACCAATCAATTTGTTTTGTTTTTCAGAGATGCCAATAAATCGGCGCCCTTCCAAGCATATGGTCACAAAATTGTTGTCGCAGATATTGCTCATTATTCATTAGCCGAGCAACTGCGTCTGCCTAGGATTTTAAACAAAGAAAATTTGGATTTGGTACATTTTCCGCATTTTAACGTGCCGATTTTTTACCGTAAGCCATTTGTCTTGACCATTCATGATTTAACCCACACCCTGTTCCCAGGAAAAAAAATGTCCCGAATTTTCCATCGGTTGGCCTATCATTTAGTTTTTAATTCGGCAATCCTGCATGCCAGAAAAATTATTGCCGTCTCGGAATCCACAAAAAAACAAATCCTGGAACGGTTCGGCATTGATTCGGATAAAATTACAGTTATTTACGAAGGGTTTAGCCAAGTTTATAAGATGATGGACAAGCAAGAGGCTTTCGCAGCTGTTTCACAGAAATTTGGTATTACCAAACCATATCTTTTGTACGTGGGAGTTTGGCGGCGATATAAAAATTTGCCAATGTTGGCTCAAGCGTTTGATAAACTTATTGCCAAGGGCTTGGATTTACAGTTTGTTATCGCCGGGCAACCAGATGATTTTTATCCGGAAATTAAAGATCAAATTTTTGCGATTAAAAATTCCTCCAAAATTAAAGCCGTGGGCAAGGTTACTGACGAAGATTTAAAATTGCTTTACAACGGAGCAAATCTTTTTGTTTTACCTTCCCTGATGGAAGGTTTTGGTCTGACTGCGCTGGAAGCCGCCGGCTGCGGGGTTCCTGTGGCATGCTCGGACATAGCAACACTTCGTGAGATTATGGGCCAAGGAGCCGAATATTTTGATCCTGAAAGCCTGGGAAATATGGTGGATGTACTTTATAATTTACTGACGGATCCGAAACAGCTGGAAGAATTGGCGAACCTGGGCCTTAGTCGTTCGAAGCATTTTAGCTGGTCAGACGCGGCTGAAAAAACCTTAAACTTGTATCAAGCTCTATGAAAATATTATTGGCGGGCGGCGGTACTGGCGGACCGGTTTCTCCGGTTCTGGCGGTGGCGGAAGAAATTAAAAAACTTGCGCCCCATGCCCATTTTTTATTCATTGGCACAAGCAAGGGACCAGAAAGCGGTATGGTTGCGTCCACAGGAATTAAATTTGTGGCCATCACTGCGGCCAAATGGCGCCGCTATTTTTCGTTAAAAAATTTAATTGCACCAATACTTTTGTTTATAGGTTTTATGCAAGCGTTGCTAATTGTCAGAAGATTTAAGCCGAATGTTTTATTTTGTGCTGGCGGATACGTGGCCGTACCCGTGGCCTGGGCCGCAAAAATTTTTGGGTGTAAAATTGTGGTTCATCAACAGGATGTGGAAATCGGTCTGGCCAATAAACTTATAGCTCCTCTCGCAAGACAAATTACCACGGCCTTTGAGCAAACCAGCAAAGAATTTTATGCCGGTTCGGGT
>Ga0154950_115_pt1 | contig 21568 bp, 23 predicted proteins | sample RifCSPhighO2_01_FD_105918 | JGI IMG/M metagenome (GOLD analysis project Ga0154950, IMG submission 105918) | Candidatus Doudnabacteria bacterium RIFCSPHIGHO2_01_FULL_45_18 | reverse complement strand
ATAATTGCGGACAGTCAGTAAAAATGCCGTCTATTCCAAGCTTCTGCATCCGCCGGTATTCGCTCTCGCTGTTAACAGTCCAAGCATTGATCTTTTTTCCTGATCTGCGAAATAACGCAATGAGCGGCAAGGACACGATATAATTTCTTGGATGAATTGCTTCCAGATTGAGCTTTCTCGTAAGAAAGTTGGCAATCGCTATTAGATGAAACTTCTTGATTGGAATTACCAAGGCCAGAGGGATATTTCCATCCAAAGCTCGGATTTTCTTTAGCACCTTTGGGTAAAAAGAGGAAATCAGAACCTTGTGCGGAAAGTTTTTTATTTTTGCTAAAATTTTTTCTTCAAGTCCGTGAACTTTTACATCCAGCTGCAAATCCGAATTGATCGTGGATAAAACTTCGTCAAGTGTCGGGATTTCGCGGGATATAGAGATCTCTTTAAGCTCCACGACTGTGAGGTGCTTCACCGCCTTATTTATTCCAAACAATCTTTTTAAACTGTGGTCGTGAAAGATAATCACTTGGCCATCTTTCGACTCCCTAAGATCCATTTCTATCATATCTACTTTTAGCTCTTCGGCTTTTTTAAAAGAACGGATCGTATTCTCCGGTTCCAACCCTGATGCTCCCCTGTGACCGATAATCAGCATACTAAACGGTTTGAATCTTTACAATCCCGCCGTTTGCTCCAGGAACTGCCCCTTTCACAGCAATCAAATTCCGATCAACGTCAACATCTATAACTTCCAGATTCGTAACTGTCCGAACGCCACCCATTCGGCCGGCCATACGCAAACCTTTACGAACATGTTGCGGAAATCTGCCACCAATGGCACCAACCGCTCTGGGATGGTCGTGACCATGACTTGCTGGGGCTCCTTTGAATCCATGGCGTTTGATCGGACCGGCAAACCCTCGGCCTTTCATTTCCGCCGTAACTTTGACCAAATCTCCCACTACAAAGGTATCCACTTTAATCTCGTCGTCTTTGGCAAAGGTATCTTTTTCCCCGATTCGGAATTCCGTCAATTTGGTAAATTTATTGCCACGCTTTTTCTTCCCAAACCCAACTTGCACTGCCAGGTACTTATCTTTCTCCAGGGTTTTAACTTGCGTGACTTTCACCGGACCCGCTCTTAAAATAGTCACCGGAACGACCTTGCCATCTTTAGTGAACATCTGCGACATATTCAGTTTTTCTGCGAGGATAAACTTTGGCATAAATTTCGTATATAAATTAATATATACTTTGGTTTACTCCGACGCTTTGGTCGGAGTTCCGACCGGGCAAAGCCCGCGTCGGAATAAAAAACCGCTAAGATCCCTTTTTTTATAAAGAAGCCTTAGCGGTCCTTCATCGATTGGTGATATCCTTTGGGATCAGTCCAATCTTCTACTTACTACTTTCTTACATTTTAATCTCAATGTCCACGCCTGCCGGCAAATTCAGATTACTGAGCGCATCAATCGTCTTTGGCGTCGGAGAGGCGATGTCAATCAATCGTTTATGAATCCGCATCTCAAACTGTTCGCGGGCATTCTTATGCACAAAGGTTGACCGGTTGACCGTATACTTGGTCTTCTCGGTGGGCAGTGGCACGGGACCGACAACCGCAGCACCGGTTCGCTTGGCGGTGTCTACGATTTGCCTTGCGGATTGGTCAATCAGTTTATGGTCGTATGCTCGGATTTTAATCCGAATTCTTCCAGTTTCAGTTTGATTCAGCGGCATTCAATTGGTAATTAACGATTAATTGCGCAACCTGGTTAAAATACACTATTTCACGCGCTATGTCAAACTACACAAAAGGACTAACCGAAATAATTTGGCTAGTCCTAATATAGATTATTTGTTGATCTTAAGCACCACACCAGCGCCGACCGTGTGTCCGCCTTCGCGGATAGCAAAACGCATCTTCTCTTCCATGGCAACCGGGGTAATCAACTTAATTTTCAAAGTGACGGTATCGCCAGGCATGACCATTTCTTGTCCGGCTGGCAATTCAACTTCGCCAGTCACGTCAGTGGTTCGGATATAGAATTGCGGTTTATAACCTTTGAAGAATGGGGTGTGCCGGCCGCCTTCTTCTTTGGTTAAAATATAAACTTCCGCGTCAAATTCCGTATGCGGAGTAATGGAGCCTGGTTTACAAAGCACTTGGCCGCGTTCCACTTCATCTTTCTTAGTACCGCGAAGCAGGATCCCGGCGTTATCGCCGGCACGACCCTCATCCAATTGCTTATTAAACATTTCGATTCCAGTCACAACAGTTTTCGCAGTCGGCTTAAGCCCCACGATTTCTACTTCTTCGTTAAGCTTGACCGTGCCGCGTTCAATTCTACCAGTCACTACCGTGCCCCGACCTTCAATTGAAAAAATATCTTCAATCGGCATCAGGTACGGCTTGTCGGTTTCGCGAACTGGTTGCGGAATGTATGAATCCAAAGCTTCCACGAGCTTGAGAATAGATGGTTCACCGATTTCAGAACTGTCGCCTTCCAAAGCTTTCAAAGCTGAACCACGAATTATCGGAGTATCTTTGCCTGGAAATTGATATTTGGTCAAAAGATCTCGGACTTCTTCCTCAACCAAGTCCAAAAGTTCTTTATCATCCACTGTGTCCACTTTATTAAGATAAACTACGATGTAAGGCACACCGACCTGGCGGGCCAAAAGAATGTGTTCGCGAGTTTGAGGCATTGGGCCGTCAGCCGCGGACACAACCAAGATCGCGCCGTCCATTTGGGCCGCACCAGTAATCATGTTTTTGATGTAGTCAGCGTGTCCCGGACAATCCACGTGCGCATAGTGGCGCTTGTCGGATTCATACTCGACATGAGTGGTGTTAATCGTAATCCCACGAGCCTTTTCTTCCGGAGCATTGTCAATCTGATCATAGCCCCGAGCTTTGGCGTTGCCAGTTTTGGCAAGCACCGTGGTGATAGCCGCAGTCAAAGTGGTCTTGCCATGGTCAACGTGACCAATGGTACCAATGTTAATATGCGGTTTACTTCTATCAAATTTTTCAGCCATATAAAATACCCTTATTTGTTAAGGTTTAAGCCGTTTTGTATTCTGACTCTAAGCCAAGTTTCTTTCGACCTAACGACCCTTGGCCAAGAACAGAATAACCGCCTAAAACCTATCGATTAATTATAGTCACCCCAAAATTATATAGTATTTGACCAATCTTAGCAAGCCCCTCTGAATCTTGTGGATAACTCCGCTTCCTGGTACACTAAACACCAAACGGAGGAAATTAATGAGACTAGTAGGTAAAAAAGGCTTCTTGAGCTCAAGACAGAGCATGCCGGCGGCCGCGCCTTTGAAATCAGGTATTTTTCCAACTGGCGCCGCAAAGGTTTCAAAACCTACAGCGCCGAGATCCAACTCGGAATCGGGCTCAATAAAAAAGTGGTGCTCGATGATGGTTCACTGGAAGCCCTGAAGAACAAGGTTGCCGAACAACTGCCAGGCATTGTGATGAGCCATTCGCTGGCATACGCAACTCACCAGGAGAAGGTCTCATGAGCTATGATCCACGGGAATTTCAACGACGATACAGAGAGACCAGATGGCCCGGCGGCCGTGACCCACAGACCCAAGAGCATCCGAGCGTTGATGCTCTCAACCCGCCGCAATAGCCCGGGAAATCACAAGCGGTTTCAAACGGCCTTGTTGACCGACTACGGGACGAGAAGCCATTCGGCCCGACCGACTAACGACATCCGTCTCGGAAGTCGTTCTTTTTTTATGCCAATTTCAACGGCTCACCTTAAGCTGAGCCGTTGAAAAACCAGACTTTCGCCTGCTTTTTTATTATTTTCTCTTCTCTCAACAAGAGGCAGGGCGGCGAGACATTTTGTAAAAATTAGCCTGCGACGCGCGACGGCGCTAGCAAGCAGGCTGCAAATTCAGCAGAATTTGTCAGCCGGTAATTTTTACAAACGTGCCGAGCGGCTACTTGCCGACTTGTCCGACCCTTATCTTCCCGGCTTCGCCAATGATTTTCTCCGCTACATTTCGCGGGACTTCCTGGTAACGATGAAATTCCATGGTGTATGAGGCTTGGCCTTGGGACATGGACCGAATCTGGGTGGCATAACCAAACATTTCCGCGAGTGGCACTTCCGCATCCACGACTTTGATATTGCCTCGTTCGGTCATTTCTAAAATATTACCGCGCTTGGAATTTAAGTCCCCAATCACATCTCCGAGTGACGATTCGGGGGTTAAAACTTCCACTTTCATAATCGGCTCAAGCAAAATTGGCTGAGCTTTTCTGACAGCTTCCTGGAAAGCCATGGAGCCCGCGATTTTAAACGCGATTTCCGAAGAGTCCACTTCGTGATAACTACCATCGTAAACCGTGGTCTTCACATTGAGCACCGGAAAACCGGCGATGACGCCCCTGTCTTCAGCTTCGGCAATACCCTTCTCAATCGGCTTAATATATTCCTTCGGAATCGTGCCGCCGACAATTTCATTTACAAATTCATTACCTTTGGTTGGATCATCTTGCGGTTCAATGCGGATGTAAACATGACCATATTGTCCGCGACCCCCGGTCTGCCGGATGTATTTGCCTTCCGCTTCGGCTTTGCCTTTGATGGTTTCTTTGTATGCTACTTGTGGACGACCAACATTGGCTTCCACTTTAAATTCCCGCTTCATGCGGTCAACTAAAATTTCCAAATGCAGTTCCCCCATGCCAGAAATCAAAGTCTGGTTGGTCTCTTCATCGGATCGGATACGGAAAGTCGGATCTTCTTCGGCCAGTTTCTGCAAAGCCAAACCCATCTTTTCTTGGTCTTGTTTGGTTTTGGGTTCGATCGCCACAGAAATAACTGGCTCTGGGAAGGTGATTCTTTCCAGCATCACTGGATAGTCGGCATCACAGAGTGTGTCCCCGGTAAAAGTATCTTTCGGACCAACTAACGCCGCAATGTCGCCAGAATAAACTTCTTTCACTTCTTCGCGAGAATCCGCATGCAATCGCACCAAACGGCCAACCCGTTCTTTATTCCCAGATCTAGAATTTAAAATATAGGAACCAGTTTGAAGCGTGCCCGTGTAAACTCGAAAAAAAGCAAGTTTTCCGACAAAGGGATCAGTGGCGATTTTGAAAGCCAAAGCCACAAACTTGTCGGAATCTTTTGGAGTAAGTTGTAATTCTTCTTTGGTCTTAAGATGTGTCGCTTTGACAGATGGCTTATCCAAAGGACTTGGGAGGTAGTTAACCACCGCATCCAGGATCGTGGCAACAATCAAACCGCGGCCGTCGCCGCCTAAAACCGGATAAAACTTTCCGGTCAGAGTCGAAAGCCGGATGGCTCTGATTAATTCCTCGTTACTGATTTCAGTTCCGGCCAAATATTTTTCCATTATCGCATCGTCACTCTCTACAACTTTTTCAATCAATTTATGTCGCCACTCTTTGCATTTTTCTAACATATCCGTTGGCACTTCGCCTTCTGTAAATCCTTTGTCCTTATGCTCTTTATATGTATAGGATTTCATCCTGACCAAATCCACGACGCCATTGATATCTTTTTCAAATCCGATGGGCAGCTGAATTGGAAAGGCATTAGGTGAGAGGCGCTTATGAATCGCATCCAAGGATTTGTAAAAATCGCCGCCGGTCTGGTTAATTTTATTGATAAAACACATTCGCGGTACACTATACTTGTCCGCTTGTCGCCACACAGTTTCGGATTGCGGCTCCACACCCATCTTACCGTCAAACACAACGACCGCGCCATCTAAAACCCGTAAACTTCGTTCCACTTCCACAGTAAAGTCCACATGTCCTGGGGTGTCAATGATATTTACGCGATTCGTGTCATCGGCTTTACCGCCACTCTGTAAACTTGGCGACCAGAAAGCGGTTGTGGCCGCGGCGGTAATAGTAATCCCACGCTCACGCTCCTGTTCCATCCAGTCCATGGCGGTATTGCCTTCGTGCACTTCACCGATTTTATGAATTTTCCCAGTATAAAACAAAATTGACTCGGTAGTGGTGGTCTTACCGGCATCGATGTGGGCAATAATCCCGATATTTCTGGTTTTCTCTAGTGAATATTCTCTGGGCATAAATAAATTTTTAGTTTAAAGTTTTTAATTTGCAATGAGTTTGCAATTTTTAATATCTAATTATTAAAAATTCAATAAAAACTAAAAATTAGAAACTATCAATTACCTTCTTTGGAAGCGCGCGAAATGGGCAAACGCTTTGTTGGCTTCGGCCATCTTGTGCACGTCTTCACGCTTTTTTATGGCTGCGCCCATTTTATTGTAGGCTTCCATAAGTTCGGTGGCTAATTTTACAGCCATGGGTTTACCTTTTTTGGAAGCCGCGGCATCAATAATCCACTTCATGCCTAAGGTCGTCTTGCGAGGCTCTTGCACTTCCATTGGAACCTGATAATTAGCCCCACCAATTCGGCGACCCTTAACTTCTAGGATTGGAGAAACATTTCGCACGGCCTGTTCAAAGACAACCTTAGGATCGGTTTTCATTTCTTTTTCAATATTATCCAAAGCGCCGTAAACCACTTTCGTGGCTACGGTTTTTTTGCCGCGCTGCATGGCGTAATTGATAAATTTGGCAATCTTAACACTATTGTATTTATAATCAGCAGCAATCGGATGGCGTTTATATGATCTGGCTTTTCTTGGCATAGTATTAGTAATTAATTTTTAGTTATTAGTTCTTAGTGAGTTATTAATAATAATTGGCAATTAAAAACTCAATAGAAATTAATAATTAGAAAGTTTTTCAACTTCTCTTGGCTCCGTATTTGGATCTACCGCGCTTGCGGCCTTCCACTCCGGAAGCGTCTAATTTTCCACGAACAATGTGATAACGCACGCCCGGCAAATCTTTGACCCGGCCGCCGCGAATCATGACCACGCTGTGTTCTTGTAAATTGTGTCCAATGCCTGGAATGTATGCTGTGACTTCCATGCCATTGGAAAGCCTTACCCGGGCAATTTTTCGCAGAGCCGAGTTCGGTTTCTTCGGTGTGGTGGTGGTCACTTTAATACAAACCCCGCGCTTAAATGGTGAGCCTTTCGGATATTTAAACGGCTGGCCCTTAAGCAAATTAAAACCGCGATCCAGCGCTGGAGTTTTGGATTTATAAACTTGTTTGGTCCGTCCATGACGGATTAGTTGATTGACTGTCGGCATGATTTAGATTTGGGCAAAGAAGAATTAAAATTCTTGATTGCAGCGCTCGCTCGGAAGCGGTAATAAATGATCGCTCCCTCGCTCGCTGGCAAATAAAAACGGCATTTCTAGCCGCGTGCAACTCTACGCAGTTAAGTTAAAAAGCTTGGATGAATTCTTAATTACTCGCAAATACTAACAGATTTGTGTAAAACCGTCAAGGCTTACAACCCCAGGGGTACGTTTGGGCCCAGGAGAAACTTGAGTAAAAAAATCAATGGCGGGACGATCATGAATTGAATCAACCCGGTATATAGAAACAAAATCAAAATTATAAATCCGAATCGCTCCAAAGATAACATCATGTACATCCAATTCCGATCCAAAAACCCAAATAAGCTGGCTAAGATTTTGGAGCCATCCAAGGGCGGAATCGGGATGAGATTAAACAAACCCAAAACTAAATTTAAACTAATGGTTTGGATAAGCAGGCCTTGTCCGAGCTCCGAGATGTTGGGAAGCATCCGAAAAACTATTGCCGCGACTATTGCAAGCAAGAAATTAGTCGCGGGTCCGGCCAGTGATACCAAAATCATCCCCCATTTGAGATTACGTAAATTCCGAAAATCCACCGGCACTGGTTTAGCCGCGCCAAAAAGAATGGGTGAATTAACCAACAGCAAAAACGCGGGCAATAAAATTGAGCCGAACAAATCAATGTGCGGGACGGGATTCAAAGTTAGCCGCCCGGCATCACGCGCTGTCGTATCCCCGAGCCTTTCCGCCATCAGCCCGTGGGCGATTTCATGAAAAATAATAGAGAACAATAAGATAAAGATAAATATGGCGATACTAATTGGATCCATAGATCTTGATCAATCCGGTTAAATATGCTAATCTTAGCAAGTTGCTCCCGCCTTCGCTAAAGCTTCGGCGGACAACAGGTTAATTTTAAAGCCTAATTAATTCTTTCACAACCTTAATGCGCAAATGCGAAATTTGCGGCAAAGGCTATCTAGCTACCCTTACTCGGTCGCACTCCATGCGTAAAACCAAGGTCCGACTTTATCCAAACTTACAATGGCTAAAACTCGAACATGGCAGACGCGTGAAAGCCTGCACCAAGTGCATGAAAACTCATAGTCGAAGGCTGGCCGCTGTTGCCGTCTAAAAATCCCCAACTGGTTTGGGGATTTTTTAATTGCCTCTTGACTTATGGTTAGCAATTAATATTGCTTGGGATTAAAATATAGAAAAGCCAACTGGAGGATCTCATGTCAGAATTGGCAGAACTCCTGTCAGTCGACGACAAACGGGCATTGGAATTTTTTGCCCAACGTCTTAGCGATGTTTCAGGTCCGCAAGTTGACCGGATGCAACTCATCTACAACGCTAGCGTCCTAGCGCACTATGCGCAAGTATCCACTAGCGCCGAAGCTGAGTTTCCAGCTCCTGCAACTTTGAGCGCGGTCTTTGATCACTTCGTCACAGATACCACCCTGCTATCAGACAGAAGTATGATGGAAACTGCGGGCGCGCAATGTCTGGTCTTGAGCGGATTTTTCCAAGATCAGATGCGACGGCGTCACAACATCGACTGGTACGCCAGGCTTGGAGCGGGTTTTTTCATCCGATCAGCGTATTTCGAACCGTCCCAGGCCAAGGCCAAGTTGCTTTACAAAATCAGCAAGAACTTTGAGCCGTGGCGGCAACGACACGCACTGCTAAGTCGCGAACTGCGGGATACTCCGTATCTGCTCAAACCACCGTCCTAGCATCACGCTTCGGCGGCTTTTTTTATTTTTATTTCAATGCCGCCGCTACGGTCTTTGCAACTCGTTTGTCAAAAACTGCTGGTAAGATTTTATTCTTGGTTGGTTTGGGTGTAAGACTGGCTAGCGCTCTGGCTGCCGCTAACTGCATTTTTTCTGTAATTTGATTATTCCCACTGTCCAGCAGGCCGCGGAAAAAGCCCGGAAAGATCAACACATTATTAATCTGGTTTGAAAAATCCGATCGGCCTGTGGCAATCACGGACGCGCCGGCTTTCCTGGCTTCCTCTGGCATAATTTCTGGAACTGGATTGGCCATGGCAAACACAACTGGATTTTTGGCCATGGCTTTAATCATGGCTGTCGTCAAAACTCCGGGCTTACTTAATCCAATAAACACGTCTGCTTTTTTTACCGCTTCGGATAAATCCCCTGTTATCCGCTTCGGATTCGTGGCCGCCGCCAGCCTAATCTTATAACCAGGTAATTGGTCTCGTCCTTTATAAATAATCCCTTTGGTATCCAACGTCACGATATTTGTAGCACCTGCCGCAAGGAGCAGGAAAGCTGTAGCGTTGCCAGCCGCACCCGCGCCATTGATCACGATTTTCACCTGATTAATTTTCTTCCCCACCACTTTCAGGGCATTGATCAATGCCGCAACCACAACCATGGCCGTGCCATGCTGATCGTCATGAAAGACCGGAATATCCAACTCTTTACGTAATCGTGCTTCCACTTCAAAGCATCTGGGTGCAGAGATATCTTCCAGGTTAATCCCGCCAAAAGTGGGCGCAATGGCTTTCACCACCGCCACAATTTCATCCACGTCTTGCGTGGCTAAAACAATTGGCACCGCGTCAATTCCGGCAAATTCTTTAAACAAAACAGCCTTACCTTCCATGACTGGCATGGCGCCCAATGGTCCAATGTTGCCTAAACCAAGTACAGCCGAGCCATCAGACACCACACCCACCATATTGCCTTTGGAAGTGAGCGTATATGCAAGCTTAGGATTTTTAGCGACAGCCTGCGAAACCGCGCCCACACCTGGTGTGTAAGCCAAACTTAATTGGCGTCGATTTTTCACTGGCATTTTGGAAAACACGCCAAACTTTCCCTTTTTTTTCTTGTGTTCCCGAATTGATAATTCACCAATCGTCATATACCCATTCTAGCACAGGCTATACAGTTCGCGCTTCGGCTTCTACAGCTTTTTCACTTATATCGGTTTCGTTAACGATGGAAAGTCTGGTGATGGCAAACAACAAGATCACGCCACCGACGATCTGCATGGGTACCAAAGTCGCGCCCAAAAATATCCAGTTGACGATCACGGCGGCAAACGGAAACGCCAATTCGCAAAGTGTCGCGATGGAAGCCTTGGTGGACCGCAAACCGTAATAATAAATCATAAGCGAGACAAACCCGGCGATCACAGCGGTCATAAACACGAAAAACCAATCCTTGCCGCTGGCCTGACTTAGTTGCGGTAAAGTTTTATAGTAAATATTCATCAGAAACAAAAAAACGAGTGCCGACAAAAATCGCAAACTGGTCATCATTTGGAAACTAACTTTATCGAGGACGAATCGGCCAAACACGGTGGACCCACCCCAGAAAAAAGCCGCGCCTAAAGCAAGAATCACGCCAAGCATGTTCGCGTCAAACGCCAATCCTTCTGGCTTTAGTCCTGGAAAAGAAATTATGTACGCACCAAAAATCGCGACAATCGCCCATTTCCAAAAATTTTTGGATAACCCTTCCCCTAAAATTGTGAAAGCTAACAATATCGCTATCAAAGGCTGTAATTTTTGCAAGAGAATCGCCACAGTTGGATTCAGATAATAAAAGCTTTGCGTAAACAGCACGGTCGCAAGCGCCGATCCTCCGAATCCAATGAAAATCACGGACCACCACTCGCGCTGTGACAAATTTTTTAGTTCCTTTATTCTGGGTAAAAAAATCGGCAGGACTAAAATCGCAATCAAGATGTGTTCCATGAACACAATCGCGGTGGACGATAGTTCTCCGGTTAAATATTTTCTAAATGGCGCATCCACTGCCCACAGAATCGCGGCCATTGTCACCATCCACGGACCCATAGTTTCTTTTTTCATAAATAAATGCCCTTATTTTTCAGGGCATGTGCAAAAAAGCACATCTTCTTCTATCCCGACTTTACGGTCGGCTCTGGAATTACACCAGATCGTAGTCTTTATGACTTCGTGGGCTATACCACCGATCACCGAATTCCTGCCCGCCGAAACCTCGGCGTAGGCGGGTCACGGTACCCTGAAGATGATTAATTACTTAAATTATAGCTCGTAAAAAATTCTCTGGCAAGTAGCTCGTCTGCTTTCATCTGTTCCACCAACTCTGATTCAGAATCAAATTTCATATTCTCGCGAAGTTTTCTGATGATCTCAACTTCGATTTCTTGGTCATACAAATCGCCGGTAAAATCCAAAATATAAACTTCGGCAAAACGCTTAGTCTCCCCAAAAGTTTGCGCAATACCCACGAAAATCAAAGATGGCTTGGCATTGGCTAACCCCACATAGAGTCCGTCTTCCATTTCTTTCGGCGCGTCAATGTTGGCTGTGGGAAACCCCAACTTCTTCCCCCGTCCTAAATTTTTTTTCACAATGCCAGAAAATTTCATGAGAATATAACCATTGCGAGGAGCGTAGCGACGAAGCAATCTTAATTAAGATCGCCACGCGCCTTCGGCGCTCGCGATGGGTTAATTACTTTCTTTTTCGAATAAGACTACTCTTAAAGACTTCGGGACGGAACGGCTTTAAACGGACCACTCGGGTTTTTAGTCCGTGTTCTAATAATTGAACTTCTAAGCTCTGTTTACTGTTTACTGTTCGCTGTTTACTGACATAATCTTTCTGATCATATCCAAGCGCGATGACATCAGGTTTTTCTTTTCTGATATGTAGCCAGGGATCGATCAAACCTCCTAGTATAACCTTTTTCGCAATCTTAAGCTGGCGGACATGCTCCACGCGTTTTTTTTCATCAAAAACAGGGGGCTGGCCTTTGGTTTTTTTCACATTCGCATCTCTGGCGACTGACACGATCAAATATGTCCCCAACTTCCTAGCTTGCTTTAGGAAACTCGCATGTCCTGGATGAAGCAAATCAAACACCCCAAACACCATAACTTTTTTCATATCTAAATCATACCAAATTTGGACAAAAAAAGAAGCCCCGAAGGACTTAGTGAAAACTTGCCCCCTGGACTACTGCGGTCTTTCTTTCGTTTCTTTGGAAAAATGGATTGCAGTTCTGAGGCGGTGGTAGTATAAATGTAAAAAATAGAACCCGATAACCAAAAGTACTATACTTATAGTCTGTGTAATAAAAAAAAATCTTGATGATCCAATAACAAAATACCATAATTGCGGCGGATAAATAAGAGTATTTTTTATGACGAAAAAATTTCGCAATAATCCAAGAGCGGATTCCATGACGATCCCTCCTGTACCGAGTATGCTGTAAATGTTTCTTGATTTAAGTTTGATGAACCAACGCACCGTAATGAAAATAATCAACATCCGGATAGGCACATAGAATAAGAGGTTGCCGACAATAGGCAATGAGTAAGTTTCAATAACCCCTTTCCGAGCGATAAAATGGTACGTAAAAAAGAATATTGCGAATATAAACCAAGACCAGGTAAAAAAATTTTTACCTCGTTCCGTCTGTATTTCAAAAATCTGGAGAATCCCCAAATAAATAAAAATAAACGCCAGGAATGTTATGGGAAATGTCAGGGCAAAAAACAGATTAAAATCAGAGACAACAATAACCTTTCTGATGCTGAAGAGAATCGCTGGGATCTGAAACCAGTACATTAAAAAAAGTGAAAAGGCCCAAAAAAGAAGCGCTCGGGCATGCGGTTTAGAAGGATCTCGCCACCAGCAAACCACAAAATATACACTTGTCAGGATGCCCAGGGTCAGTGCCAAACCTGAAAGGATAATTCGGCTTATATCCATTTTGTTTAAAAACTAATATTAACTTTTTGGTCGGGGTGCAGGGAATTGAACCCTGTCTGCACCCACCCCATGGGCGCGTACTACCGGTATACTACACCCCGATTTGCATGTAGCTTGAGTATTATAAAGAATTTCTATATATAAAAAAAGAGCCCGGGGTCTTGCGACTCTAGGCTCGACTACTTGCTTTGACGGAGACTTCTCGTGCCACTGGTGGATTCGGGGGGCGCTTGCCGGTGAGCAAAAACTCTCCCCAATCCTGGCAACGACGCCGGTTGTGACCTGGCTTGCGGCAGAATCCACAGGTTCCTTTCCTGCGCACAGCTATGTTCATGTTCTCTCCTAGAGACCCCCGCGCCAACCAGGCTCTGCGTCCTCACTCTCACACAGGCCGGTAGGGTCTTGCTTCATGCAGGTAAGGCACTTGCCCTTGTCGTCCAGCGCGTGGGCACCTGGCGCAAGCTCATCCGTCTGTGGTCGCTGGGACGGTCGGCCAACATCGCTCAAATCTGGACTATCGAGTGTCAAAATCAGATTCTGCATCTGCCACTCCTTACACGACCTGGCCGACAAGTCCTGGTTGCGCTGAAGGCGCTTCCGGACCAATCGGCTGGTCAGTGACTTTCTGCGTGACTGCCGCAATCGCGGCATCATACTGGGCAATCTGGGCTACGAACCGGCCAACCGCTTGCTCAAGGGTCGCTCGCGGCCACCCAGATCTGGTTTGAGCTAACAAATCCTCTGTGCGCTGAAGCTTCTGTTTCAGACGGGCACGCTGCTTCTTCCACTGGGCGAGTCTCTCATCCACGCTTGTGCTCATGTTTTCCTCCGATACGTTTTGGATAGGGACACATCTTTGACATTTGCCCCCATCAAATAAAAATCCGACCAGTCTTGGTCGGTTCGGAATTCTACTTACTACTTACTGTTTACTACTTACTATTCCATGAACCGACATCTACACCTGGCAAGACAATATTAAGTTTAGCCAAGAGATTTTGGCTGGAAGCCTTAATAGTATTTTGCTGTATGTGTCCGTTCATATTTATCCACAATAGTATATCGAATCCAAAAAAATTGGTCAACTTTATTATTGCTCCAATTTTCTGACTTTTTCCATAAAACTATTCAGTTCGTCTTGGGAAAAAAATTCAATCGTGATTTTGCCTGACTCGCCAGATTTCTGGACCCTGACTTTCGTCCCCAATTTTCCGCGTAAATCATTTTCCAGGGCTGTCACTTCCGGATCAGCCGGTGTGCCGCGCGGTGCGCGCACCAACTTAGTCCGATCCGTCATCTCACGGACCTTGTCTTCCACTTGTCGCACGGTCATGCCATTGCCAATAATCTGCTCAAATAATGCCAGTTGTTTTTCCATACCCATAAGGCCCAGGATCGCCCGACCATGCCCTTCGGTAATTTTGCCTTCCGCAATTCCTGTTTGAATCTTTAAAGGCAAGTGGAGTAAGCGCAGCATATTAGTAATCGTGGTCCGGCCCTTACCCACCCTTCTGGCAATCTCTTCCTGCGTCATCTTGTATTGGTCCACCAATTGCTTATAGGCAGTCGCTTCCTCGATGGGATCCAGATTATGACGCTGAATATTTTCAATCAATGCCAGTTCCAGTTTGTGTTGCTCTTCCAAATAATCACGCACGACGGCCGGGACTTTGGTTAGCCCCGCAAGTTTAGCCGCACGAAGCCTCCGCTCACCGACAATGAGCTGATATGTTCCGTCCGCGGGATCTGGAACTACAACCAAGGGTTGCAAAACCCCGTGTTCCTTAATTGAGGCTGATAACTCTTTTAATGCTTCCTCGTTAAAAACCTTCCGCGGCTGCCACGGATTGGGTTTAATCAAATCAACAGAAATTTCCGCCAGATTCAGGGCTGGCAAGTTATCTGGCGGTGAAATGATTTTTTGCTCGTTAGTAGGTTCTTCTGGCTTTTCCGGTTCTGGTTCTGCCACTTGCTCTACGACAGGCGTTGGATTATCAACAAGCGGGGGACCTGCCTGTCCGGCAGATAGGTTTATAATGGTAGGATTTTCATCCATATAAGTAATATTTTATATTACAAATTATAGCATATTAAATAAAAAACCGCCTTACTCCTCAACCCCTTGCACTCTAAACGAGTGCGGTATATGCTAAGCTAGTAATTTACTAATTATAGAAATTAATTAAACAATGAAATACATTCTTTTCTCATCCTTAGTTGTCCTTTTATTTCTAATGGTCTTTTTCTCCCACAACAGCACTAGTTTTGCCGATACAGCAACCGGTCTCGTCGGTTACTGGACTTTTGACGAAGCATCAGGCACTATTGCCGCGGATTCCTCCGGAAACAATAATAATGGCACCCTGACTAATGGCCCGACATGGACAACCGGAAAAATAGGCAGTGCGGTAAATTTTGATAATATAAATGATACTATTACTTTTAGCACAGCCCCTTCTTTAAATCTTACTGGTGCGATAACTGTTTCCGCATGGATTAACAAAACTTCAGGATTTAGTGCCAGCGATTCTATTGTAAGCAGATTCTGCTGTGGCCATAGCGCGCCTTATGAACAATATTCTCTTATGGCCGATACTTCCGCAAGCAGTGTGAAATTCAATGTAAGTAATGGAACTGCTTTGCTTAAATCAAATACTGCGACCAATGCCATTCAAAACGGCACTTGGTATCATCTTGTTGGCACTTACAATGGAACAGATACTACCGCAATATACTTGAACGGCGTATTGGTTGATTCTGATACCTCTGCAAATTTTGGAAGTCTTAATGTACCGAATGGAGCTATATTCAGAATTTCACCCTCCAGTTATTTCGGGGGTGTTATCGACGAAGTCAGGGTTTATAATCGCGCGCTCTCTGCTTCTGATGTCACTGAACTTTATAACTTTACCGGGGCTCCACCTGACACCGAAGCTCCTTCCACTCCCACCGATCTTTCTGCCAACTCTATTTCTTCTTCCGAGATCAATCTATCTTGGACTACTCCCACGGATAATTTCGGAGTAACCGGATACAGAGTCTACCGTTGTGAAGGAGCAGGATGCACGCCCTCCACGCAAATAAATACTTCAGCCACCACTTCTTATTCAGATATCGGCCTTTATCCTACTACCACCTATGTCTACGCCGTGGCTGCTTATGATGCGGCCGACAATCTTTCTTTACAATCAGCCCCGGCTTCAGCCACCACCCAACCCTTTGTTGATACTACGCCACCTGTAAGATCATCTGGTTCCCCTTCAGGATCTCTAGCTTCAGGCACTACTTCAACCACGATTTCCCTGGCTACTGATGAAAACGCAACTTGTAAATACTCCGCGGCTGCCGGTGTATCCTACTCTTCAATGACTGATTCTTTTTCAACCACAAGCGGAACTTCCCACTCCTCTACTGTTTCCAATCTTTCCGACGGACAAACCTACAATTATTATGTGAGGTGCGAAGATAGCGCCAGCAATGCAAACACCGACGATTACCTGATCTCGTTTTCTATAACTGACCCAAATTCCTCGGAACCAATTCTGGTTGATCTCTACATTGACGCCGAGGCAGGCAGCCCAGGTGAAATACTTACCACGAGTATTTTAAATGGTGCTACGCATGGCTCTGGTGGAGTCTGGTCTATCGCATCGGGTTCACTTTTCACTGTAAGTGCAAGCAATCTAGGGGTATTGGCTCGTCCGGTGAGTGTGGCGGGAGTAGTCTATGATGGTATTGGCGATTCACAATCATGGGATTACAATCATACAATCGACAAAAAATCTGCAACTTACAGATTGACCAATAAAACTCACAATAAAGCATCGTTAGGCGCCTTCTTCAAAATAGGACCGCAAAATACCTGGGGATATTATGATTTCTTCATATTCTCGGGATATCTAAGTAGTGGTTCATGTGTCGCTCAATTAAGAGACCTTCCTTCCGCACCCGTGCTCCATTCCCATTCGGTAACAACTAGCGGCCCGCAGGCTGGAGCCGATATTGCTGTTCTTCCTAATGTGAACTACTGGATAACTCTTCAGTATGATACGATAAACGGTCTTTGCTCTCTGGCTGTATTTGATCCTGTAACATGGCAACAAATAGGCGCGACATCCATTAGTCCCATGGATACAAACATAGGACTGGATAGAATACTAGTGGGAGTCAATGGCCATGGGGCTACTTCACCTACGCATTCATTTTTTGACAATATTATCGTTGATTGGACTGAAGGCAAGTTTCCCTTGGGAACCCCTTAGTCCTTGATGCTGCAAAGCATAAAAAAACAAAAAACGCCTATCAAGCGTATTCTGGTGCCGCTGGTCGGAATCGAACCGACATGGCCGTGAGGCCACACGATTTTGAGTCGTGCGTGTCTGCCAGTTCCACCACAGCGGCATGCAACTTATTTTAACTTAAACTTGGATTTTTGAAAAGCCTCTTAAATACTAAAACTGTCACCCCGGCAATGATTAAACTCGCACCAATATCAAATGGGAAATGTAAACCCACGAACACGCGTGCCAAGGAGCCGATGGTAGCCATAATTATATATGGCCAAAAATATTCCGTCCCCCAAAAAGCAAACGCCAAGCTAAAATAAATCACCGTATGCCCGGAAGGAAAGGACATATTCGGCTCGTTATCAACAATTAGTTGGCGCGTATTCGCAAGTATTTCATATGGCCGCGGCTGATTCACTAATTTTTTTATCAACTCCACAATCAGAACCCGGGAAAACAAGGCCGAACCCAAAGCCAAATAAACATGATAGCGCAAAGATTTGCGAAACCAAAGGACAATTACAATTAATACGAAAACATATAAAAATTTATCGGCAAAAAAAATGCCGAGCAAATCCAAGGTCTGCCATTGACCGGCGAAATTATTGATGACATGGAATATCGCTTCGTTCATAATCCAGGCGCTGGGAAATTTTTAGTAAACCGTTTGATTTCTCCGCGGACATTATCCGCAACCGAGTGATCAGTGATCACGGCCGTAATCCACGAGGCAATCTTGCTCATTTCTTTTTCTTTCATGCCCCGGCTCGTTATCGCCGCGGTGCCTAGGCGAATGCCGGACGGATCCCAGGGTTTGCGCGGATCAAACGGCACCATGGTTCGATTCGTCACAATCCCAGCAAGATCTAAAAGTTCCTGCGCGTCTTTGCCACCGATATTTTTATTGGTCAAATCTACCAACATCAAATGATTGTCTGTACCGCCGGAAACAAGTTTAAAACCAAAGTCCTGCAAGGACCGGGCCAAGGCTTTGGCGTTTTTCACAACCTGTTCTGCATATTTTCTGAAAGCTGCAGTTTTGACTTCTTTCATGGCCACGGCCACGGCTGCAATCGCGTTTTCATGCGGACCGCCCTGCATCCCAGGAAACACGGATTTATCAATTGCAGAGGCAAATTTGTCCTTACTCATAATGATAGCGGCTCTGGGGCCACGCAAAGTTTTGTGGGTGGTCGTGGTCACCACGTCAAAAAAAGGAATCGGCGATAGATGCACCCCGGCTACAACCAAACCGCCAATGTGCGAAATATCTGCCATGCTGATGGCTTTCACTTTTTCCGCAATCTCTTTAAATTTTTTAAAATCAATCTCGCGCGGGTACGCGGTAAAACCACAAAGAATTAACTTTGGATGAGTTCGGTCCGCCAATTTCAGAATCTCCATATAATCCAGCCGGCCGGTTTTGGCTGATACGCCATAATGAACAAAATTATAATTTTTTCCGGAAAAATTAACAGGGGAGCCGTGAGTTAGGTGTCCGCCCTGGTCCAAACTCATAGCCATTATCGTATCCCCTTTTTCCAAAAGACCGTTATAAACTTCCAAATTCGCAGGGGAGCCGGAATACGGCTGGACATTAACATGCCAATCTATGGGCAATTCAAACGCAGCCTTCACACGCGCAATAGCCAGCTCTTCCACTTGGTCAATGATTTCGTTACCTCCATAATATCGCTTGCGCGGATAGCCTTCCGCGTATTTGTTCGTCAAAATTGAACCCAAACTTTCCAAAACTTCATCAGAAACATAATTTTCTGACGCAATCAATTCTAAAACTTCGGCCTGGCGCCGACGTTCCCTCTGAATCAACTCATAAATTTGTGGATCCTTTGATCTTAAACTCATATTATTTTCTCACGAACGCGTAAAACATGGTCAGCACACCAGCGACCACAAACACATTTGTAATACTGCCGGTTGCGGTAAGAATCCAGATCGCCAACAATGCGGTGAAAACCTTACCTATGGCCAGACTGAATTCAAAAAATACCGCATAAGCAATCGCATAATCAGGTCCCCTGGCTGCGGCCAGCTCATAAGTTTTTGAAAGCAGCGGGATGTTGACCATGGCTTTTCCCAAACGCGTCAACGCGTCAAAAGATATGACATTCACAATCCCCGAACCGATGGATCGAAACAGCCAAGTTAGCCCATAAAAGATTGCCGAAACCTGAAGGTATGGAAATCCTTTAAATTTATCAATTAGCTTACCTAAATACAACATTACCACGACCGCGACCAGACTGGCAACCGTAATAATCGCCCCGATAGAAAACAGTTCCGGCACCACCAAAAAGATAAAAATCGGCCAGAGGCTCATAAGCATCAAATCCTCGGCAAATCCCCAATACCCAAAAAAGTTTTGCGGATAGGCGCGCATGATGGCCCAAAAATTCTTAAAATGAAAACGATGCCGGGTATAAATTTCCGGCGACAAAAACAAGGGATAGACCGAAGCTAAGGTTAGAAGCGCGGCCGTGGTAAATAAGACGAGGAATCCAAACTGATAGGAAATCAAGCCGCCCAAGACAGGACCTAGGATAGCCACGATTTCCACAACGGAAAACAGCACCCCGACCTCGCGCCCGCGTTGGGCTTTCACATTATGGAGCGCGATATCCGCGTTATATGATGGCCAGAAGAAAGATTTCTGCAACGCATAGAGCAAGGGTGCGAGATAAAACAATTTATATTCAGATTTGATTCCAAGCAAAGTTAACCAATACAAAATCTGCAACACCGATGCGATTAATATCGCGTGCTTATATCCAATTTTGCTTGTAATTTTGTTGATGGGAATCACCAATAACGCGTAAGCCGTATAAACCAACATGAAAAAAACCATAATCTGAACCAGGGTAAAGCCGAGGCTAAACAGGAAAATTGGTTCAAAGATGTAAGTTAAATTGATGGCAAAGTAAAACAACCCGGTATTCCAGTAGATTTCTACAACCTCGCGATTGAGCGCGTGTGAAAAATAGTTAATTCGTCTGGGGAAGAACATATGGCCTCGCCATTGCGAGGAGTCGCTTTTTTATTGAGGTCTAACTTTAGCGACGACGAAGCAATCTTATATAAGATCGCCACGCGCCTACAAAGCTAGCGCTTAAATAAAACAGCGCTCGCGATGGGTTTCTGTTTATATTACTTTTTTAATCTCTGTTTCACTAATTGGACCGACTCTTAGTATTTTAACATTGTTTTTACTAATTGCCACCACCGTGGAAGGTTTTGTTTTGGGCAATTTACCCCCGTCCAGGTAGAAAATAGGTACATACCCAGGTACGTACCTAAATTGTCTTTGAACTTCCGCGATAGAATAGCAATTGTTAAATCCTGAAATATTAGCCGAGGTTGTAGTTATGGGGTTTTTCAACGCCTCAACCAGTGCTTGAGCCGTTGAGTTATCCGGGTATCTGATGCCAAGGGTTTTTGTTCCCGCAGAAAGTATCTGCCAAGCCTTGCCTCGGGCCTTAAGCGGCAAAATAATCGTCAGCGGCCCGGGCCAAAATTTTTTCATAAGCCGATTTGCATCTTCACTATCATACACGACTGTATGATGGTGACCAAACGGCACGATGACATGAACCGGCTTTTTAAAATCCCGGCCTTTGAGAGCGTAAAGTTTTTTGACTGCCGTGACATTGGTCGCGTCCACAGCCAAACCATAAGCGGTGTCAGTAGGATAAACCACGACACCGCCTTGTTTGAGAATGTTGATTGCCTGGTCAAGTTGCTTCATTTGATCACAAAGTTAATCAGTTTATAAACGTAAATTTCATTCACAATTTGTTTACCCTCCAAATATTTTCTAACATTTGGGTCAGATTTAGCTCTCTCTATTATATCTGCCGGTTTTGTTCCAGCGGGTACATCTAATATTGCACGCTTACGTCCTGCAACCTGTACAACAACTTTGAGTATTTCATCTGTAGCAAAATACTCATCATGCTTTGGCCAGGGTTGCGAATGAATGGAATCTTTGTGTCCCAAATTGTGCCACAACTCTTCAGTTAGATGCGGTGCAAACGGTGCCAGAAGAATCAAAAAGGTTTCCCAATTTTCTTTGGACATTTCTTTATTCTCATTCAAAAATTCCATGAACGCCGCGATCGCGGTATTAAACTTAAAGTTCTCAATATCGGAACTAATTTTTTTGATAAGTTTATGAATTGTATTCTTACTGTCGCCTTTTGCCTCAAACTTTGCGACCTTATCCAAAAATCTTTTTACGCCCACGATGCCGTTGGTCTGCCAGGGCTTGGCTTCTTCCAAAGGACCCATAAACATTTCATACATGCG
>Ga0154950_112_pt1 | contig 23544 bp, 29 predicted proteins | sample RifCSPhighO2_01_FD_105918 | JGI IMG/M metagenome (GOLD analysis project Ga0154950, IMG submission 105918) | Candidatus Doudnabacteria bacterium RIFCSPHIGHO2_01_FULL_45_18 | reverse complement strand
CACCTGTTCACCGGTTACTGTTTCAGCCGGATTCAGCGTGGCTGCTTCCAGCAGTGGTGGCAGTGGCAGTCTTCCTTCTTCCCCGTCGGCTCTGACCACATCCGTTTCCGGCTCCAACGTCACGCTGACCTGGACTGATAATTCCAGCAACGAAACCGAATTTAAGGTTTTTGATCGGATGTCTGGGACCACCACCTGGAATTTTTTGAACAGTGTGGGAACCAATGTTACGTCAGCGGTTCATATCAATGCGCCAGCCGGCACTCACGAATATTATGTACTCGCGTGCACTTCCAGTGGCTGTTCCGGAACGAGCAATGTGGTGTTTGCAACAGTTGGCGGCAGTAGTGGAGTTCCTACAGCTCCATCCAATTTGCGTTTAGCTGGGCCGACGTCTGCTTCCACCATCCCTTTGGCCTGGAATGACAACTCTACCAACGAAGACAAGTTCAATATTGACCGGAAACTCACCAGTGCCAGCACTTATACTTTTCTAATTCAACTGACCGGCTCCAACACCACGACCTACACGGACATCGGCCTTCCCGCTGGCACGAGCTATGATTACCGCGTTCAGGCGTGTTTGTCCGGCTCTGGTTGTTCTGCGTATACTTATCTGGATAATGTTTCCGCAACCGGAACGGCGGTTTCGCAGCCAGCTCCCAGAGTGGAATCGTGGGGCGCGTCCGTCGGCACGGATGGAAAATCTACCATTGGAATTGGGTTTAATACCGAAATGGACCGATCCACGTTTACCGCACAAAACGTTTTTTTGCACAAGGCGACGGATCCGGCTACGATCTTAGTTCCTGGAACTATGCAGACCAGCGATTTTTACATTAACCTTATCTCCAGCAATCCGCTCGTGGCTGGAGTGGAATACATAAGTGTCATTAAGGCCGGAGTTAAAAACAAAGCCGGAGCCAGTTTGGCCTCGGATTATACTTGTAAGTTTACCGCTGTCGCTTCTGGTTATTATGCCGGGTGTCCGGCCGCAGCCACAACTTATAACTCAAGTTTAGTGGGTACGGTTACTGATTCCGCAGGCTCGGCAGTCTCAAATGTTGGAATACATGTGTTCGCTTCTAACTTTACTATGAGTTTTGGGGGCATGACTGATGCTAATGGATCTTATGTCATCAGTTTGCCTCCCGCAACCTACATGCTGGAGTTTTACCCGCCTTATAACCGGACAGATTTGATTAAACCGTCGGCGACGACGGTCGCGATCATGGACGGTGAAAGCAAGCGCTTTAACTTTCAATTCAGTTTGGTAACCACGGTTGCGAAAGTTATCAGCGGGACGATAAGGTTTTCGAATGGCCAGCCAGTCACGGACGCGGAGGTTGGCGCTTATAATGAAACCACCAATTCCTGGACAGGTGCGGTCACGGACTCCTTGGGCAGTTTTAAGTTCATGGTTGGAACTGGCAAGCATAAAGTTAGTTTTCGGCCAAGGAATCCTATGACCGCCAGCTGGCAATGGCCAGGATATTTCCAGGATGTTGAGTTTACGGGCGACGCAGCTGAAACCAGAGTTTTAGACTTCATTGTCCCGACTTTTGACTCAAAAATTATCGTTACCGTGATCGATGACCAAGGCTTAACATTGCCGAACGCTGGGATTATGCTGGAGCAGGAAAATTCCCCGGCCCAGTACCGGCGGACAGAGGCTGACGGCAAGGCTGTATTTTTGGTCACGCCTGGCAAATATATACTTCGCGGCTACCTGCCGACGGAGTTAGGATTTGTCAATCCAAATCCGCAGTTTATTGAGGTGGGAAGTGTACAAACCCAGGAACTAACATTAAAGTTTACCAAGCTTACAGCCGCAAGTAGCGTGGCTCTTTTCGGTAAGGTTTCCTTGGAAGACGGCTCGGCGGTCTCGGATGCTTTTATTTGGGCTTGGTCAGAACAGGGCGGCAATGCTTATGGCCGAACCAACGTTAACGGTGAGTTTACAATCATTGTGCCTTATGCCGGCTCTTATCACGTGGGAGCGGGTAGGGAAGTTGCTGGCTTTCCATACAAATCAGGTGAAATCACCATCAACACTGAACATGCAACCACTGGCATGGTGCTGACTTTAGTTCAGTATTCGGCTACGGCTTTCCCCAAGTCCGTGGACATTGTGAAGTCCGTGGTTGAGACAATTGTGGCTCAGGCCCAAGATGGATTGCAAGTGGTTATTCCTGCCCAAGCCGCAGGAACATCCGGTACGGTTAACGTGGAGATGACACCGACCATTGAGGTTGCTTCTTCTGCTGATGCCAAAGTGGTCGGGACAGTTTGGCAAATTGATATCAAAGACCAGATTGGTACCGCCATCAAATCTTTTACTGATGATCTTGAAATTACTTTCCCTTATGATCAGGCCTCGCTGCTGACCGAAGGAGTAAACATTGACGCGCTTAAGCCAAACTATTATGACGACACCACCGGTGCCTGGGTTGAGATTAGCGATTACACTCTGGATAAAGATAATCAAGCCTTTGTCATCCGAATCAACCACTTAACCAGGTTTGCGCTCCTCGCACCGGCGGATACGACGCCACCAGCCATGCCCAGCGAGATTAGTTATCAGTTAACTGCCGCGACCCAAGTCACGCTAACCTGGGTGGATCCAAAGGCGGATTTCCATCATACCCGCGTCAGCCGCTCCGAGTCGATATCAGAACCAGGTTCCATTCTTTCCGAATTGGTTACTGGTAGCCGATACATTGACTCCGCGGTCAGCATTGGCCAGACATATTATTACTATCTAGAAGCCGTGGATGCCGCCGGAAACAGTTCCCAGGCTTCGGAGTTGCTTACGGTGACGGTCACTGGCAGTACCTCTGGCCCCTCGACCCCAATTGCGACTGGAGCTTCTGTCGATAAATATCCATCCGGATTACTCTTTAAGTACGCCAACAACCCGACAGTTTATCTTTTGCAGAATGGCGTCAAATATCCGATCACTGATTTCTCGGTCTTCAAAAATCACGTTTCCGGCAGCCGGTCGATCGTGACCATTCCGGCTTCGGTTACATTCCAAAGCGGTAACAACGTCACGCTTAAGTCCGGCACGCTAATTAAGGCGAAATCGGACCCGACAGTGTTTCTCGTGATTGAAAATAAAAAGCGGCCATTTACTTCCGCGGAGGAATTCTTGGGCCTTGGCTACCGCTTCCATCAGATTCAAGCTATTGATAACAACGCGGTCGCGGCCATGCCCACCACGGGCGATTTAGCTCGACCGTCCGGCACAATCTTTAAGTATGCCGGCCGAGCGACCATATATATGCTGGAAGACGGCAAAAAGCGAGCCTTCCCCAGTACCGCCGTACTCAAGGCCTGGGTTAATTCAATTTATGTGATCACCATGCCTGACTCCGAACTTTATTCAGATGGAACAACTATGGGTTTGCCCAGTGGGGTTTTGGTTCGGGGGTTGCCTGCCACGATCTATTTAGTCTTTGGTTCCACTCTGAGGCCCTTGGTCTCAACCAAAATTATGACCAGCCTCGGATTTAGGTCCAATCAGATCATTCGGGTTTCCGCCAGCGATTTGAAACTGCATTCAGTCGGGGAACCGATTCAATAGCGCAGCAAGAGCCCAGAGGTGAATTAAGTAACTTGACCCTGCTGATTGTGGAATTTTTTCAGCAGGGTTTTTATAAAAAATATGTCCAAAGTCGCTAAAATATTCAGCCTGGTCGCCCTACTCGGATTGATCGCTGGTATGGCTTTTTATATTATAAGCCAGCGGCAGCAATCAGTTTTCGAAATTTCCGTGCAGAATAAAATTCACTATGCTGATGATCCAAGTATGGAAATTAACTCCGTTCTGATCAAGGCTTTTTATTTTGTCCCGAATGACCGGCAGGAACAAATCAGCATTGCTTGGCAGAAAAATTTAACTGACACCATGACGGAGTTAAAAAAATTCTACGAGCTACAATTTCACCATGCCGTGAGCATTGATTTTGCCGTCTACCCGCAGCCGATTATTGGAAAACTCGGAGGCTTGGACTATGACGGCGACGCTGTGGCTTTGGGAAACCCCAGTGCTCTGCTTCGTATCCAAGATGAGCTTTTGATCCGAGTTTTTAATCCCGGCGGTGATTTATATTCAGCTTTGTTTGCCGACAATGGCAGCTTGAGTTTTCGGGTCATTGGCATTCTTTATGAAGGCGCGGGGTCCACAGCTACGATTATTAAAAAAGACGCGCAGAATCAAAACTTAGCCGTACTTTCCGAGGGCAGCTTGCCGACTTTTCTGGCATCGAACTATTATTTGACTTCCGAAAGCTATAAGGATTATGGCCAAACGATTTTTGCGCACGAATTCGGCCACACCTTGGGCTTACCAGATAGTTATGATCTGGACAGTAATATTCCTTCATCCGAGGACATCATGGGTCATGGGCGCTACCGGCCGCTTTCGATCACGCATTTGTCTTTAGAGGCCAAAGCCAAATTGGGCTTAACTTACTAGCATGAAATTTTTCCAAAGCTTGGGTTCAAAATTTACTCTGGCGTTTACAATCCTGGGATTAGGACCCCTGATTTTGATGGGCATCACTGCTCTGACGTTTATCACGTTGACTCACCGGCAGGACATTGGCACCATGGAAATGCAACTGCTGAGGCAGAAAACCAGAGAGATCGACGAGTTCATCGAGGAAACGATAGGTTTATTCGAAATTCATGCCAATGTTTCAGGCAAGTTCGTTCCCGACCAAGACCGCGAATTCTTACTGGTGGAATTGCTCGAAGAAAATTCGTTTATTATTGAGGCCTCGTTTATTTCGCTCGAGGGCAAGGAACTATTTAGTATTGACCGCGGGCAAGAGACGGTTTCTAAGCTTTCGCGAATCCAAGATACTTCCTTGCTCCAACCTTCCAATGTCAGCCGGCTGCCAAAATTTACGGTCGCGGCCAAGGGCGAAAGATATTTCGGACCAATTTATCAGACGCGCAGCGGTCCCATGATGACCATTGCCGCACCTTTTTATAATAACCAAGGCGAGATCATCATGGTGCTGACCGGCGAGATTTCTCTTTTGCCAATCAGCAAGATTGTTGCTATAAGCAACCTGGGAGCCGAGGGGTATTTGTATCTGATTGATCAAACAGGGACGGTCATTGCCAGTTCTGATAATAAATACATTTTTCAAAATTTGCAGTACGCGGACTGGATCAAGCAATTACTAGCCGGACAAATCCATGACGGGCAGGCGGCGACCGACAAGCGGCTAGGACTGGTTTCCGCGGAAGTTTTGGCTGCGGGAGTACCCCTGGCGAAATACGGCTGGGCTTTGGTTGTGGAATGGCCAACTGCTGATGCCTTTGCCATAGTCAGCACAGTGCGCAGCCAGGTTATGGCGTTTTCCGCTCTCACCATTCTGGTTGTGGCGATTCTTGGTTGGCTGATCGGGCGGAAGGTTTTACAACCACTGTCCATGTTAAAACAGGGGGCTCGAAAGATCGGTAGTGGGGAGTTTGACTATCAAATTAAAGTCGAAACAGGCGACGAAATCCAAGAACTGGGAGAAGTTTTTAATCGGATGGGACAGGATCTTAAAAAATTGGAGGAATTGAAAGCCGCCATGATCAGGGCGGAAGCGTTGGCGGAAAGTTTGCGCAAGGAGCGGGAACTGTCGCGCATGCGCGTAGAGTTTTTATCTAATACCAGCCACCAGCTGCGGACACCGATGTCTATTGCGAACTGGAATTTTGATCTGGTTGCCAGGGCTAAGACCGATGATGAGCGGGCTAAATATCTGAAGGACCTTGATCTAGGATTAAAACAATTAAACGCAATTATCACAGACCTGATGGTGGTGTCGGAATTTGGAGTCGGTTTTAGAAACGCGGTGTGGAAGGAAGTCAAGATAGACGAATTGTTGAAAAAAGTCGTGGCAGCCAGAAAACCCCAGTTGGATGAGAAAAAAATTGTCTACGAAGAGGCATTGTCAGGCAAGCCTATCGTGATTGGGCATCCGGCTATACAAGTCGTGCTTGAAAATTTAATGGACAACGCCATCACCTACACTAAAGATCGGATTAAGGTTGGTGGGAAGATAGAAGGCTCAGACATTCACCTGGTCGTTGAGGATAATGGCATTGGCATTCTTGAGAAGGATCAAGCATCCATCTTTACCCAGTTTTTCCGCGGAGAAAATGCCATTAGTAAAAAGAATGTCGGCACCGGCCTAGGACTCCTGATCTGCAAAAACATCATAGAAGGACATGGCGGCAAGATTTGGTTTGAATCTACGGAAAATCAAGGCACTAAATTTCATGTGTTGCTGCCATTAAAACCAAAGGAGGTGAGTTAAAATGTCAAAAGGAATGATGGGTGGCGGAGCCATACTCGTGGCGCTAGCGATAATACTTACCCAATATTTAGGCGGGCCTGGCTATTTGCATTATTTGTGGGCGGGGCTGGTCTTGATCTGGGGATTTATAGCCTTTAAATAGGTCGGAAGGGGATACTTCGAGCCAAAGAAAAAACTCCATCTTTCGATGGAGTTTTTTCTTTATATTTCTCTTGTCAACTTTTTTCTGGCAGAAACAATCGCGTAAGAAACAATCGCGAGATACGCAAGCCCGGTAATACAGCTTTGAACAAGATGGGCCGGTTTGTTTAAGGTTAAGTAGAAACCAGTCAGCAACATCGCGGCCACTAAAACGTAAGTCGTGTAAAGTTTTGGTTTGGCCGGATAAAAATACAATATTCCCGCCGACACCAAACTTAGTATTGCCACGACAATATGAATAACTAGAATCATCCCAGTATATCAACTTCGATAATGGTTTTTGAGTCCGCTTTTGCGAACTGGAAAAGCATTAAATTAGTATTATTTATAATCATAGCAGTAAAGTTAAATTACTCAAAAACCATTGACAGCAAAAGCATCGAAGTTGTATTACTGGGTCATGTTAGTATTATACTATCAATTACAATAGTTAAGCTAAGGATCGTTAAAACCACTAGAGAAAACCGAAACATTTTACTAGCCCATTGTTGATCATTAGTAGGGGTTCTAAAGCCTTGGATGGCAAACCTAAGCCAAGTTAAACCAAGAAAAACTGTAACTGCCAAGAAAGTTACGCCTGTAAATCCAAACACTGTAAGCAGACTCGTAATAATTATATAACTAATTATATAGATAACTATATAGATCTTAGTAACTTGGACACCTTTTTTTATTGGCAAGACCGGAATTGACGCGGCCCGGTATTCATCTAGCCTGCGAATAGCGATGACATAAAAATGCGGCATCTGCCAAGCAACCAGAATCAGAAATAAAATTATGGCACCAAGATCAAACTGATTGGTTACGGCACAGTAGCCAACTACCGGGGGAGTGGCGCCAGCGAGGCTTCCGACTAAGGTTGCGTGGATTGAATGGCGTTTCAGCGGACTATACAATCCCACATAAATGAACAGTCCGGTTAGCGCGACTAATGTCGTCAAAAAGTTTGTATAGTTCATCAAAACCAAGGTCCCGACGAGACCCAGAGTAATCGCATAAATAATCGCGCTTTGTTTCGAAATCGAGCCTTTCGCCAGCGCACGATTTTTGGTCCGCTCCATTCTAGAATCAATGTCGCGATCAAACAGATTATTGAAAACACAGCCTGATGCAATGATTAGTGATAAGCCAACCAACGCTGCCAAAAGCAACTGCCAATCAATCTGGCCTTGGGACGCCAGAAAAAAGCCGGCGGTCGCGGTGATGGCATTGCCATAGATAATCCCAGGTTTGGTCAGATTGTAATAAGTTTTCATCATGGCCGATTTGGATTAGCCAGCAGTTATCTCTCCTCCTTGAAAGGAGGGGTTTGTCGTCATTTATAGATTCCTTCTTCTTGCATGATTTCCTCGTTTGTTGGCATATGGTAGCTTAGATTATCCATTATCCAAAGCGTACCGATGATTACGATAAGGATAATTGAAATCGTAGAAAGCAAAAAGGCCAAATTCCACTTGGGTCCGTGTTCGTGATCCAAGTGCAGGAAAAAAATCAGCTGGACCCAAAGCTGGATCAAGGCCAGGGAAATGATGACAAAGACTAAAACCGGACCCGTGAGTAAATGTTCAACCACCAGCAGATAGGCGGTGAGAGTGAGAACAATTGAGGTTATAAATCCTGTGACGTAGTTGTGCATATTATATTCCTCCTATCAGATAAACGATGGTAAAGATAAAAATCCAAACAAGATCTAAGAAATGCCAGAATAAACTCAACAGTGTCAGTTGTCTTACGGTTCCGGAATCAAGTCCTCTCTTCCAAACTTTTGTCAGAAGGGTGACAATCCACAGCAACCCGACGGCGATATGTAGTCCATGTGTGCCAACAAGGGTAAAGAATGAGGAGAGAAACGCGCTTGCCTGGAAGCTTGATCCTTCAGAGATTAGGTGGGAAAATTCAGTCAGCTCCATGGTGAGGAAAGCAACACCTAGCAAGAACGTAACCCTAAACCAAGTTAAGACGAGATTTTTATTATTCCGATTTACTGCCAGGATGGCTAGGCCGCAAGTGAAACTGCTGGTGAGCAAGATCAAGGTTTCTACGAGGACAAATGGCGGATCAAAGATTTCCTGGATGGAAATTCCGCCGAAAGTATTATTTCGAAGCACGGCATAGGTCGCAAACAAAACCGCGAACATCAAAAGATCGGTCATCAAATAGACCCAGAAGCCAAAAAATATTTTGTCGTTAGGTTGTTCGAGATGTTTGTTCATAATAATATCGAAGCACGAAGCACGAAATTCGAAACAAATTCGAATTTCAAATACTTAATATCTAAACAGGGGTCCATCGCGAGCGACTGCTTTATCCATTGAGGGTTAGTCTGGGCAGTCGCGCCTGCCCGTTCCTGAACGGAACGTTCGGGCGGGTGGCGATCTAACCTTAGGGTTAAGGTTGCTTCGTCGCCGCCAAGATTAAAGCTTGATCGTAAAAGCGGCTCCTCGCAATGGTCTTGGTGTTTTGAATTTATTATTTTGGTCATCTGATATTATTTCGGATTTCTAACCTTTCGATTTCCTTGGCTGATATTACGTATTCGGTTTCGGGATCATTGGTACGGATAATCACACAGGCGATAGCGCCGATCAAACCCACGATCCCAAGCCAGATGATGTGCCAGACTAAAGCAAATCCGATCAGGAAGACAAAGGCCGAGACATAGATACCCATGGCGGTATTTTTCGGCATGACAATATCTTCGTAAATTGGTTTAGGAGCATGTTTAGATGTTTTGTCCGTCCAAAACTGATCTCGTTCTGAAACTTTTGGGGTGATCGCGAAATTATAAAAAGGAGGAGGGGAGGACGTTGTCCACTCCAGCGTTCTGCCATTCCACGGATCTCCGCTTAAATCCAGATTTTGTTTGCGTTGTCTGATGCTTATAATAATTTGGAGTATCTGGAAGGCAACGCCAAAGGATATGAAACCCACGCCAAGCGCTGAAATCATAAATAAGCCTTGCCAGCCGGTGGCAGGATCGTAGTGGTCAAGCCGCCTGGTTGCGCCCATAAACCCTAAGATATAGAGTGGTACGAAAGTCATAAAGAATCCGATGATCCAGCACCAAAAAGCATATTTGCCCAATCGTTCATTAAGTTTGAATCCCATGACTTTGGGAAACCAATAGGTAAATCCGGCAAAAATACCGAACAGCGCGCCACCGATGGCTGTATTGTGAAAGTGCGCGACTAAAAATAAGCTGTTATGAAGTTGGAAATCAGCGGCCGGGATTGCCATTAAAACCCCGGTCATCCCGCCCAAAGTGAACGTACCTATGAATCCTAAAAACCAGTACATGGGAGTGGTAAATTTGATTCGTCCGCGGAACATTGTGAAGATCCAGTTAAAGACTTTGATACCAGTGGGGATAGCGATAATCATGGTCATAATTCCAAAGAAAGCATTTACATTAGCGCCAGCGCCCATGGTAAAGAAATGATGCAACCACACCAAGACCGAAAGCATCGTGATCGCGATCGTTGCCAGCACCATAGAAGTGTATCCGAATAATCGTTTGTATGAAAAAGTCGCAACTATTTCTGAAAATATGCCGAAGGAAGGCAGGATCAGGATGTACGCCTCCGGATGCCCCCACATCCAGATTAGGTTAATATACATCATGGCATTTCCTCCAAAATCGGAAGTAAAGAAATGCATGCCCAAAAGACGGTCCAAAGATAATAAAGCGAGTGTTGCCGTGAGAATAGGGAAAGCCGAAATAATCAGGACCATACTGCACAAAGAAGTCCAGGCAAACATCGGCATTTTCATGAGCGTCATGCCGGGAGCTCGTAATTTTAAGATCGTTACAAGAATATTAATTGCCCCGAGCAAACTGCCAAGACCCGAGATTTGCAGACTCCATATCCAATAATCCACGCCTACTCCGGGACTAAATTCCAGTTCTGAAAGTGGGGGATACGCGAGCCATCCGGTTGAAGCAAAATCCCCGCCGATGACAAAAAACAGGTTGATGAAGATAACCCCAGCAATATACAACCATAAACTCAAGGTATTTAAAAACGGGAAGGCTACATCCCGAGCGCCTATTTGTAGCGGGATAATATAATTCATAAGGCCGAACATAAACCCCATGGTGACGAAGAAAATCATGATCGTGCCATGCGCCGTAAAGATTTCCTGGAAGTGATCGGCGCTTAAACCCGCGTTACCCACGGCGAAGAAAGCCTGCTGGACCAAAATCATCCCGGCATCAAGCGCGCCACGGAAGAGCATGAGCGCGGCAACAATAATGTACATGATGCCGATTTTTTTTGGGTCCGTGCTGGTCAGCCACTCATCCCAAAGCCAACGCCACAGATTTCGCCGCGTTAAAAATATCGCCACCGCAATCCCGCCTAAGACAATCGAAACCGTTCCGGCCAATGTATACCATTGGTGAGGCAGGGCTTCTAGAGTCAGTTTTCCGAAAATTAGCTCCAGCATTATTAATGTTCTTTATGCGCTTCCTGCGGCATCATGAATTTCATAATAATTGTATCCAGTAAATTATCTTCAACAAATGAGTAAAGTGTCACTGGGTTATTCTTGCTTGGCTCGGCTAATTTATCGTATTCGTTTAAGTTTAAAATATTTGATGATTGTTTTACGGTTCTTACCCAAGTATCAAAATCAGCATTTGAACTAGCCACGGCTGTAAAGTTCATGCCGGCAAACCCTTCGCCGCTAATGTTTGATGATAGCCCTCGGTAAGTTCCAGGATCCGAAGCTTCTAAGTGCAGTTTGGTTTTCATGCCGCTCATAGCATACATCTGTCCTCCCAATTGCGGAATCCAAAACGAATTCATGGGCGCGTCCGCCGTGATTTCAAAATTAATCGGAGTATCTTCTGGAAATTGCATAAAATTTACCGTCGCGATATTTTGTTCGGGATAAATAAACAGCCATTTCCATTCTAAAGCCACAACTTGAATCGTGATTGGTTTGATATTTGATTTCAGTGTTTTGCGAGGATCCAACGCGTAACTGCTTTTCCAAGCAATGACCGACAACACAACGATGATCGCGCATAAAGCTGTCCACCAAGTAAATTGGAGCAACCGACTATGGTCAAAGGTTGGCGCGTATTTTGCGTTATTACCAGCTCGATATTTCCAGGCAAAAACAAAAGTTATGACCAGCACCGGAATTACGGCCATGAGCATAAGCATAGTTGCCGTGATGATCAGTTCTTTCTGCTCGCTTGCGATCCATCCTTTAGGGTTAAACAGCGCGAAATTGGCGAAAAGCGCTAAGTTAAAGTTTTTGTATCTATCCGTCATCTTTTCACTAATTATACCATGAATTAGCAAAATATGTTATAATAAAATTAAAGTAGATGGAGCTGACGAAACAAATAAAACAAATCATCAAAGGCGAGGTTAAGCAAGATAGTCAAACTCTTGCCGTTTTTAGCAAAGACGCGAGTATCTATAAAATTTCGCCCAAGGTTGCAGTCTTTCCTAAAGATTCGAAAGACATTCAGGAGTTGGTGAAATTTGTCGCCTTTGAAAAAAGTCATGGCAAGGACTTATCTTTGACCGCCAGATCAGCCGGCACGGACATGACCGGCGGACCATTAAGCGAGTCCATTGTCGTATCCATGACCCGATACTTTAATCATATTAAGAAAATCGGTCGCGATTATGCGATCGTTGAACCAGGGGTCTATTATCGTGATTTTGAAAAAGAGGCGCACAAACACAAACTCTTGTTGCCCAGTTATCCAGCTTCCAAAGAATTATGTACCATTGGAGGTATGGTAGCGAATAACGCCGGCGGCGAGCTGAATCTGATTTATGGCAAAACCGAACGTTACGCGCAGGAGATAAAAATGGTTTTGGCTGATGGCAAGGAATGCGTGTTCAAGCCACTGACGCTTGTGCAACTTGAGAAGAAGAAATCGGTCAAAGATTTAGAAGGCCAGATTTATACCCGGATGTTTGATTTGATTGAGCAGCATTATGAATTGATCATGGCCGCCAAGCCGGATGTGTCCAAAAATTCCGCGGGATATTATCTTTGGAATGTTTATGATAAGGCCAAAGGAATTTTTGACTTGACGAAAATGATCGTTGGTTCGCAGGGGACACTCGGAATCATTACGGAGACGAGATTCAAACTGGTTCGACCCAAAACGCGGGAACATCTGTTGGTAATATTTTTAAACGACCTGGAACAATTACCAGAGATTGTTAACCATTTATTGCAGTTTAAGCCGCAAAGCATCGAGTCGTATGATGATCAGACGTTTAAGGTGGCGATCAAATTGTTACCGGAGATTGTGGCCAGACTAAAAGGCAACGCGATAAAATTATTTTTCGGTTTTCTCCCGGAATTATGGATGGTTTTAACCGGTGGGGTGCCAAAATTAGTATTATTGGCAGAATTTTCGTCAGAAAAGGAATCGGATGCTCTAGCGAGAACCAAGCATGCGCAGGCGAGTCTGGCGCAATTTCGGGTACCCACTAAACTTATTCAAAGCCGCGAGCAAGCACAAAAATATTGGGTGATCCGGCATGAAAGCTTTAGTCTGTTGCGCCACCACGTTCGGGGTATGCGCACCGCACCGTTTATTGACGACTTTGTAGTCAAGCCAGAAGTCCTCGGGGAATTTTTGCCTAAGCTATATAAAATTCTTGGGAAATATAAATTACTTTATACGATTGCTGGACACGTGGGCGATGGGAACTTTCACATTATTCCACTTATGAAAGTGGGGGATAAGCGCGCACCAGAAATTATTAAGAAACTCGGACAAGAAGTTTATGATCTGGTGTTTGCATATAAAGGTTCCATGACTGGGGAACACAATGATGGACTTGTACGCGGACCGTACTTAAAGCAAATGTTCGGCTCTCGGGTCCACGAATTGTTTTTGGAAACAAAAAAGATCTTTGATCCCCACGGAATTTTCAATCCCGGCAAAAAAGCCGACGCTAGCGCTAGTTACGCATTCAAACATTTGGATTTTAATTAACAACTATGACCGAAGAAGAGCTAAAGCTTAAATTAACCCCCGGACAATATGAGATCATGCGCCAGAAGGGGACGGAAGCTGCTTTCACGGGGAAATACCACGACAGTCTTGAGCAGGGCATGTTCGTTTGCGCGGCTTGTGGCAACCAGTTGTTTGCTTCGGACACGAAATTTGATTCCGGAACCGGTTGGCCATCGTTTACTGATCCGGTGAACCTAAAAAATATTGAACTTCGCGAAGATAACGACCATGGCATGCATCGTACGGAAGTTATTTGTAAAAATTGTGGGAGCCATCTGGGTCATGTGTTTGATGACGGGCCTGTGGACAAAGGCGGCAAGAGGTATTGTATTAATTCGGCTTGCTTGATGTTGCAAAAACCATAACTGGTTGTTAAGATAATTATGGTAATTAAAAATCATTACCATGTTGGGACACTAATACCCAAAAAGGCGGCTAAAATAGCCGTCTTTTTTATATGTTGGAAACTATCAACGAACCAATTGAAGTCGTCGCCAGATTTAGCAAGGATCAAGTGATCCCGGAGAAGTTTATTTGGCACGGACGAGCGATTGTTGTCACAAAACTTAACTTAACCTATAGCCGATTTGAAGGCCGTGTTAAATTTTATTTTTTTGCCGTCTCGGATAGTACTAATTATTTTAAATTACAGTTTAATACTGAAAATTTAACCTGGACGCTGTTAGAAGTTTTTAGTGAGTAGTGGGTAGTGAGTAGAAATTTAAAGCTTTATGAAACTACAAACTACCAACTATAAACTACTCACTTTGCCTCGGATTATGCTTGTGGACATGAATTCATTTTTTGCGTCAGTGGAACAGCAGGCCAATCCGTTTTTACGTGGCCGACCCTTAGGTGTATCTCCCCGCCTCGCGTCGACGAGCGACGGCGAGTCGAGGCGGGCTTCCAGTCATCCCACCAGTTGCTTAATCGGCACGTCGAAAGAAGCCAAGGCTCTGGGTATAAAAAATGGCATTCCGCTTTATAAAGCCCGCAAGATTTGTCCTGAAATTATGGTCATTGAATCTGAACCGGAAAAATATCGGGAAATTAATCGGCAGATCAATCGGATTTTTTTAGATTACACCAGTGTCGTGGAAACTTACAGTGTGGATGAGTCATTTTTAGATTTTCGGGAATCTAAATTGAACCCCTTGCTTGTGGGCGCGGAAATCAAGAAGCGTATAAAACAGGAAGTGGGGGAATGGCTAACTTGTTCAGTCGGGGTAGCATCCAATAAATTTATGGCCAAATTAGCCGCTGATCTAGAAAAACCCGATGGATTGAGTGTCGTTTGGCGGGAAAATTTGCCAGCAATCTACGAACAGAAGAAATTTACTGATCTGTGGGGCATTAACCGAGGATGGGCGAATCGATTTCAGAAATTAGGGATCCAGGGCCCAAAAGAACTTTTGGATTATCCAGTGCAAAATTTGATTTCAATTTTCGGCAAACCCGGATTTTATATTTGGCAGCGAGTCCAAGGACTGGAAGAGGACGTAATCCAGAATTATGAACATGATCCCAAATCTTTTGGTCATTCTTGGGTTTTAAATTTTCGTACTACCCACAAAGAACAATTGAAAATCGTGATTTTAAGACTGGCTGAAAAGGCGGCCCGACGCATGCGCCGTGAAGGCTTTGCGGCCTCGGGCATGTATTTATCTATCCGATTAGTTGACGGCAACCATTTTCACCGCTCGAAGAAGCTCCAGTTTCAGATTGAAACCGGATTAGAACTATACCGGGAAGCGATGGCTATTTGGCAACATTGGAATTTTCAACTGGATGTCATGCATATCGCCGTGGGGTTTACATCCTTATTGCGTAAAACCAAACAATTAGAATTATTTGTTGACAAACAAATCAAGCTTATGCCAGCTTTGGATTTGATTAACGATAAATATGGCGAATTTGCAATTCGTTCGGGGCTTTTAACTCACACCCAAGATTTTGCCCCAGATGCCATTGCTTTTGGGAAATAGTATTTACTATATATGCGAACTTTCTTCTCGTAATTTTTCTTCGGCATATCCAACAAGTATACCGGCCAATGCTTCTATGGCATTACCATATTTTTCGATTTCAGTAAGGTTTTCCATTTTAAGATTATTGTTACCCATAAAAGTGTTTATATAATTCGTTTTCAGGAATATATCTTGAAGCTTGACGAAAAATTGCTTTAAGAGTACCTTTGTCCAATTCTTTGTGATTTGGAACAGTTAAAATTTCTCGTAAGCCGTTATTAGAAATTCTTGATAGCTTTACGTGCGATCCTTTCTGGTTCGTGACATTAAATCCAAGAGAGCTAAGAATTTTTATAACATCCGTGCCAGATAAGGTTTTGAGTTTAGGCATACACAAGTGTAGGCAGTTCAAAATTCACGACTACTTGCGGATGTGCCCCAAAATTTAAATCAGCGAGATTCTCATCTTCTAGATGAAGTTCAATTGCTTCTTTGAGATTAGCGACGACTTCATCTAAGTTTTTGCCTTGGGTAACTACTGACAGGTTTAGACCCTCTGCTACGTAGTATTTTTCATCCTTATAAATTGTCACATAGATAATATTTTTCATAAGTTAATTATACTCACTATTGACAAAACCGTCAAAAAGGTGTATACTATATGGTCAAAATGCAGGGGCAAGAAGTACCTGCGATTCGTGGGGCTCTTTTTCATTTGTCCAAAAAATTTGCTAAAATCAATTTAGATAAATTTGAAAACTTTCACGGGTCCCGCCGCGATTCCCCCCAGTGCTCACTTACTTTGCGCGCTGTCGGGGTCCTCTAAAATCGCGTCACCCGTAAAAGTTAACTTAAAACGGATTACTGTTGGCGGCACCATAAAACCATTGCAGGGTATCACCGCTGTGTAAGACATAATTTTCAGCACCTGTTGCTGGGACAGTCCCATTCACCGCGTATTGCCAGCCGCTGGTTCCTGAATTTACATAGCCATCAATACTTTGGACGAATTGGCCCAAGCTGGTTTGTTTGATTTGGTAAAGCAAATTGATTTGTGCGGCGGCTGTGGTTAGAGCAGAAAGCGCGGTTTGATTAGTGAAAGACAGGTCGCCGACAAAAATTTTGTTGCCAGGATAAGTGATGGTGATGTGGACCATGGACGAACTAGCTGGAGTTTGATATGGGGTAAACGTTTTAATCGGCAAAGTATGGCCAGAAAGAGCAATGACCGCGTAAGCCGTGACTAAACTTGAGCCCACAGAGTCGCCAGGCATCCATTTAAACGACCCTCCAGCAGTTTGCAGGCTTTCTAAGAAGGTTTTAGCTGAAATTGGCACAGTTTGATTGGCCGCGATCAATCCAGAAATCACCCAGGCTGTGGAAGCCCCATCAGCTGGCTGTCCTGGGGTATAACCATAGCCACCCGATGAATTTTGGCAAGAGCCAAGATAATTTAGGGCGGATTGTGGAGCCGAGCCACCAATTGATAAAGCCGCCACTGCCATGGCTGTGGTATTGGAGTCAGATGAAACGTTGGTACTATACCCCCAGCCGCCATCGGAATTTTGGTGACTTAAAATAAATTGTTTAGATTTGGAAATAATGTTAGCCGAACCGTTCGCTGAGGCCAGTGCTAAAATTCCAAAAATGTCATCATTGAGCAAGGTCGCGTCGCCAATTTGCGTGCCATCAAACATGGCTTCCAGTTTCGCCACAAAATTTTCGGAACTGACAGACGCCGGATCCTGGCCCTGGGCGGTGATGGCCAAAATTCGTTTTTCGTAATCCGTAGCTACCGAAGAATTTAGGGGAGTGGCTAGCAAGGATGCGCCAACATTTTGCCCCACACTGGCAAAAGCCATGATGGACCATTCTTCGTTTTGGGGAAGCGTTGAGACGGCTTGATTTAAATCCGCCGCGCTTGCCAAATTAGATGTGACTAAAACAGCAATGATGAATGCAGTAGAAATTGTAATGAAGATTTTTTTATTGTTCATAAAGTTATGCGCTCGGGGTCCTGCCGCGATTTTATCCCCGCCAGTGCTCATTTATGTTGCGCGCTGTCGGGGGCCCCAAAGTCGTGCCACCCCTCGCTATATATATTGAAAAAATAAAATTGTAAAAAAGAGAGAGTTGCAAACATCAAATTTGTTTGCAACTCCAAGCGTCGTCTTTCGAAAGTTGCTTGTTGCTCACGCCAAGATCTTCGAACCGCAGGCCGTTGATCAGGAAGACCAGATTCGGATAGGTCGTTCCTTGAAAGCCGGTCACGAGATAATCTTGATGTAACGAGCTCCAGATTTTGATTGGCGAAGAGCCACTGATCGCACTCAAGAGTGCGGTGTCGGATGCGACTACGCCGCTCGGCAACGATCCACTGGTAGCGGTTGGCGCTGTGATCGATTTTACGCTCTCACAAGCAGCTAATCCAGGCGCTGCGCAGAGTGTCATGAAGATACGTCGGTTCACAATGTCCTCCTTGGACAAAAGAAAAACCCTCTTACGGACAGAAGAAGGTTGATTTTTGGAATAAAAAATCCGTCCACTCCTGCTCGGGAGTAGCAAACAAATAGACTAATTCATCTTTGGTTTTCCGACTTTACGGTTGCGGCACAGTGGAGGAATTTCACCTCGCTTGCCCAAAATGAATCAACTTGAGAATTGAAAAACTACTAAAACCATAGTAATACCAGGCAAAAAATTTGTCAACTCAAAATGCTCTGGACAAAGTCCGAAAAATTTGCTATAATATATAGAGAGAGTAGAATTTCCGCAATGCCCGCTTTCAGACGGGCCAAGCCAGCGGACTGTCGAAACAAAAAGCAAAAATGAATGACAAATAAGCAGGCAAACTAGGAGGCGAAAAGGATCTCAACATATGAGGGATTCTTTAAATCGTTGTCTTGATGCAAATTTCGGATGATCTGGCGAGTATTACTTCTGCTTATTTCCGGCCTGGAACACAATCATTAGGCTTAACCACCGAAGATTTGTTCTGGACGGGGAATATAAATTGAAACACAACTGTTTGAGGCTTGCCAAAATAGCAATGTCCTTAGACCACTGTTGTTTTTCACAAAACAAAAACCAGGTTCTCTCACCTGGTTTTTGTTTTTATGAATAGTGTTTTTTATTTTCCGGCAGTGTATCCGATATTGCTCGGCCGAGCAAAACAGGACACACCACCATCCCGGAATTCCGCCTATTGAGAATAAGCATTGGTGGAATATCCGGGATCTTGAAAAAACTTTGTTAAGATCCCGGATCGCCGCATTATGGATTAAACAATTGCGGCGTCCGGGATGGTCAAATGATCATGTTCCGAAAGTCTTTGGGAATTTTTGAGAAGACCTTGGGTTGGTCGGAAACCAAGACCATGTCTTCGATCCGCACGCCGAATTTGTTTGGTAAATAAATTCCCGGTTCTACAGTCACGACATCATCTTTCGCGACAATGTCATTCGTATTCGTCTTGAAACTAGGGGATTCATGGATTTTACGCCCCACACCATGGCCAGTGCCATGAATAAAATATTTTCCTAATCCAGCCTGGTTGATGAGATGTCTTGCCGTAAAATCTATTTCATCGCTCTGTGTGCCAATCGTAATTTTTTTAATCGTTGCCAGTTGGCTTTTGAGCACGATGTTATATATTTTTTCCTGAAACTTGGTCGGTTGGCCTAGAAAAAGCGTGCGCGTAAAATCTGAACAGAAGCCCTGGACCTTAACGCCATAGTCAAGCATCAGGAAATTATTTTTCCCAATTCGTCTTTTCGTGGGCTTATGATGAATTTCGCTTGCAGATGAGCCAAACGAAACAATTGGTGGGAAAGCCATGCCTGAAGCTCCTAATTTTTTGGCCAGTGTTTTAATCCGATTGGCAATCTTAATTTCAGTCAAAGCTTGTCGCTGTTCGATGAGGCTTCGGATTTCCCAGAAAATTTTATCGATAATTAAAGAGCCATGTGAAATGGCTCTAATTTTTTTTGAAGACATTATTTTATTGACGCGACGAGCTTTTCAAATACTTGGGGGTTGCGCACAGCCAGTTCGGCCAACATCTTTTTATTCAAGCCGATTTTTTGCTTGCGCATGTTTCCCATTAGTTTGGAAAAGTTTGTGCCTTGTTCGCGTGCCGCCGCATTGATCCTGATGGACCAAACTTTCTTAAAATCACGCTTGCGCAGACGGCGGTGGGAGTAAGCATAGGAATCAGCATGCAGTAAGGCTTCTTTGGCCGCAATGGCATTGGTGCGGCGGCGGTTGGTAAAACCCTTGGTTCTGGCTAGTACATATTTTCGGCGCTTATGAGCGGCAACCCCACGTTTGATTCTGGTCATATTATCTTGCGATTAATAGGGCTAATTTTCGGTTGCTTCTATGCATAACCAAATCTCGACGTTTGTTCTTGGTCGTGTTACCAGTCTCGCGGGCGTTGAAATGCGCCTGGCCGGATTTTCGCCGCATCAGCTTGCCAGATCCGGTTTTCCAGAAAGTCTTGGCAATTCGTTTGTTCGTTTTCATCTTGGACATATAATTATTTACTTTGCGGGCCGATAATGATTGAAACCGTGTTGCCCATTTTCGTGGGCCCGGCTTCTTTAATAAAGGGGATAGTGATTAATGACTGAAATTTTTTGATTAGATCAAACGCCAGTTCTGGGTGGGCTTGCTCGCGGCCACGCATGACCACGTCAACTTTCACTTTATTGCCCTCCTGGACAAATTCTACGGTCTGTTTGGATTTAAAGTTTAGATCGTGTTCGCCGATGCGAATGGAGAGCCGGATGCCTTTCATGGTCACTTTCTTAACTTTTTTCTTGGCTTCTTGTGCGGCTTTTTCCTGCTGGTAGCGGTATTTATCGTAGTTTAAGAGTTTGACCACCGGTGGTTTGGCTTGCGGAGAAATTTCCACGAGATCAACTTCTTTCTCTCGTGCTAAAGCTAAGGCCTCCTCGGTTTTCATTATTCCGACCATTTTGCCCGCATCATCTATGACGCGAACCTCGGGGACACGTATTTGATTATTGATCCGGGCTCGTAGTGTAATTTTAAATTATTTAATAATAATTAAATAAAGTATACAGATTTGTGACATTAAAGTCAACTGGACGTTATGGTTCAATACCTTTGCAACAGGTAAACTTTAAATTATGCACATTACATATTCTACTAATCCTCACCTGCCTAGGCTTAGAGCTAAGGCTGTTGAGATGCTGAGGTCTGGCAAGTCCCTGCGGCAAGTATCTAGACACTTTGGTTTTAATGCTTCTACGATCTCACGTTGGAACAAAAGGGTGCCCAAGACGGGTGCCTGGCTAATCCCCACCAAGTCATCTAGGCCACATCACCATTCCAAAGAGTTAAGTCCGAATATTACGAATCGGATTGTTGAGTTAAGACGAGCACTAAAGGGTCGATGTGCTGAGGTCATCCATGGACATATGATCAGGGAAAACATCAGAGTCAGCCTGTCATCAGTTAAGAGAACCTTGGACAGGCGCGGGATGACTAAAAAGAAAAGTCCTTGGAAGAAATTACATTATTCAATTAAGCGGCCTGAGGCTTTGAAACCTGGAGATTTAGTCGAAGTTGATACTATCCATTTGATGAAAGACGAACATAGTCGGATGTATATTTACACTTTACTGGATGTTCATTCCCGGTGGGCTTACGCCAAGGCCTTTGACAAGCTTTCAAATCCCAACAGCATTAAATTCGTCAGAGAAGCAAGAGGATTGGCTCCGTTCAAATTCCTGTGTATCCAATCTGACCATGGATCTGAATTCTCCAAACGATTCAGTAAACTAATCAAGCTGACCCATCGTCATGCTAGAATCAGGAAACCAAACGATAACGGACACCTAGAGAGATTCAATCGAACCATACAAGATGAGCTCGTGTCTCACCTGACAACCAACGTCAGGATCATTAACAAACAGCTCCCAGAGTATCTCAATTACTACAATACCAGAAGATTACACCTAGGCTTAAACCTTAAAACTCCGGCGGAAGTGTTGCAAAGGTATTGACTAGAGAATGCTGGAGGAGCCGAACTGATCAGGTGGAAACTCCGTAAGGACACTTCTTCGCGCCCGAATTATGCAAGGATGCTTCACCGCGTCGCTGAAGCTAAGCAGTGCTTGCACTTCGTAGCGCCGTCAGGCGCGAAGAAGTGGTGGAGCTGGGGAGCAGTGAACTCCCGTCCAGAAATTTTTCAAAGCCACATCTACAAGTTTAGATCCTTGAAGGATCGAGTTTTGCCTTTAATTGTCCTGTAAGTTTCAAGGCTACTATTTACAGTAAGTCCGAATGTATAACACCTGAATTCCGCGCACAGACTTTACGGGTCAGATGAGCTGTGACTTAAATTAAGCGACAGCTAATGCAGGTTGGAATGCAAAAGCACTCGCAATTCTGCTTACCAAATTTTTGGCATTTATGATTTGCTTGAGAGTTTACCGGATTCACAAGCTTTCCGGACTTGCCGTGATTTTGAAAGAACCCCTGTCGAATCAATTCAGCCCCAGGATTGATAGTATATCGGAAAACCCTTAATTAATCAAGACTTCTGGGTAGCTGGTATTTTGTGGTATAATTAACATAAGTTATAAGTCTTTGAGATGAAATTAACACAAAATTCCGGCTATACGCTCATCGAATTACTAATGGTAGTTTCGATCATTGGTTTTTTGTCCACTGCCGCCATGGTGTCGTATCAAGAGACTAGAGCCATTAGCTTATCCACGAGCAAAATCGGTGATTTGCAAGCCATGCAGAAGGCCTTAGAATTATATTATGCGAATAATGGTCATTATCCAACCATTACCACTGCAGCGGAATATCCTAACTATATTCACATATCAGACACCGAGACAGTTCAGTGGGGCGAGGTGCAAACCTTATTAAGTCCATATATGTCTACCTTGCCTGTCTCGTCAAATCCAGCACATCCGTATATTTATGTTTCAGGGGGCGCCAGCAGTGTTTGTGTTTATCATTGGAATGGGTATTTTACGGTGCAGGCTAATCAGCAAGGCTTTGCTTTAATAGTTCAGCTGGAAGGTGGGCCAGATTATTTGGCAGTAAACGATGGTGGTTCACTTATGTACTACTATGAGAGGTATGGTGGCAGCTATAGCGTAGGCGTGGGTTCTTGTCCTTAATAGTTTTATTAAAATTTTTGTCTTAAAGCTCTTTCAATTTTTCTTTTCGTTTCTTTCTTTCTGATGGTTTCCCGTTTGTCGTATTGTTTTTTCCCCTTGGCTAATCCAATTTTAAGTTTGATTAAGCCTTTTTTTGTGTAAAGTTCCAGAGGGATTAAGGTTAAGCCTTTTTCTTTAGTTTTGCTTTGTAGTCTTTGGAGCTCATTTTTATGAAGCAAAAGTTTTCGTTCTCTTGATTCATCGTGACCTTCTAAATTTGAGGCCTGTTTGTATTTGCCGATATAGGCATTGCGCAGAAATCCTTCGCCGGCTCGTATGGTGACATAAGCGCCAGTCAGGGTAGCTTGGCCGTTTTTTATGCTTTTGACTTCATGGCCAGCCAAGACCAAACCTGCCTCAACCGAATCTTCAATTGAGTAATCATGAAAGGCTTTGCGATTTTGGGCCAGCGTTGTCATGCCTTAATTCTACCAGTATAATGTGTTTATGTTAATGAAAGAAAAAGTCCGGCAAATGGTCCTGGATGCTGTCGGCACGCTTGATTTTCAGGTTGGCGAAGATCTGAAATCAAAAATCACAGTCACTTATCCTGACCCGAAGCTTGGTGACTACGCCACCAACGCCGCTTTGGTTTTGGCAAAAGCTTTGGGTAAAGCTCCAAATGATGTGGCGAAGGATATTATTGCCAAGATTGCGGTTTCAGAATTTGAATCAGTCACAGTGGCTGGCGTTGGATTTATAAATTTTAGATTGAAAACCGAAAGACTGCTTGGTCAGATCACAGACAGCAACGAACCCGCCTTTGCTGAAGCTTCGGCGGGCGAGCAGACAACAAGATCCGAGAAAATTCTGGTTGAATATTTTCAACCAAACGTGGCCAAGCC
>Ga0154950_111_pt1 | contig 29320 bp, 33 predicted proteins | sample RifCSPhighO2_01_FD_105918 | JGI IMG/M metagenome (GOLD analysis project Ga0154950, IMG submission 105918) | Candidatus Doudnabacteria bacterium RIFCSPHIGHO2_01_FULL_45_18 | reverse complement strand
AGCGGCCGTCGTTCGTTCCGACAACCCGTACGCCGCGACCGTGTGCCGCAACAAAGGGGCACAGATCGTGATGGTCATCACACCGACAGGCAACATCCAGGTCATCACGGACGAACGGGCAAGGGTAGACCTGACGGAAGTCGCGAGACTCCTGCGTATGTCCGAGCTGGCCAAACGCAAGAAACGGTTCAAGTTCTCGGGCGATTACCTGCGGGAGTCGGGAAAACTGAAGGAGTGTCCATGGTGGTACTTCTTCAGTAAGCGCGGGCAGTTTCTACTCAACGGGAGCAACCAAAGTTCCCCGAGCGTCGAACCGACCGTGCTTGAACCTCGAGAAGTCCTCCGAGCGATCATGGTTGGGACTCGCGAGCGGGAAACCTACCGCGAACCCGGACGGATCAATCGGCTCAAGAAGATCATTGCCGAGCGATCCAAGCTGGCACCTGTCGAGATCGCCGAGCGCATGCTCGAACGATACGAGCAAGTCCAGCAGGCAACCACGTAGTTTCCGATCGGTTGAACCGATCGAGATGACCGCTTCCCAAGCAATTCGGGAAGCGGTTTTTTTTTCCGACGCCGCTTCGCGGGTCGGAATCCCGACCTTTGACTTTATCAAAGCGTCGGGATTCTTTATACTTTATTCATGAAAGCTTATGTTTATATATTAGAAGATCAAGATCATCGATTCTATATTGGTTCAACGAGAAATGTTGAGAAAAGAATTAAAGAACACACAGATGGAATGAGCCGTTATACAAAGAGATTGAAGCATTTAAAATTAGTCTTAATGCAAGAATTCGAGAGTATCACCATAGCAAAAAAAGTGGAACTAAAAATTAAAAGACTTAAACGTAAAGATTATGTAGAGAGAATGATTAAAGATGGCTATATAAAGCTAAATATTGAACCCAAACTAGGCAAGATCCGTATTAAACGTCGTGCCCTTTGATTAGACATACTCCGAGCGACACTATTGACAAAATCGCCAATTTGTGCTAATATATACAGTTAAATAAAAAGCTTAAAAGTGCTTCTGCTTCTAGGCTTTAATACTAAAGTCTAATAGCAGGATCGCTTATAAATAGCGGGCCTGAAATTGTAAACTCGGGCGAAAGCCCATTTCAATGTCCAGGAGGACACATCATGAAGCGTATCATTGTTCTCGCCTCACTCGTGCTCGTCTTCGCGAACATCACGTCAGCACAGGGTTCACGGGCCCTGCGGTTGGACGCCGCGCTCCAGGCGTTCATCCAGACGTTTGATGGGATCAAGGGGGTCGAGTTCGACCCCCAAGTGCGGACGCAGATCCAGACGTTCACGGTCGGTCAAGTGCCCGAGACATCGAATCCGTTCGACGGACTCGATGCACTGCTCACCAGCACACCGTTTGTCTGGCAGCTTCGATCGGCCGACCGCATGGTCGAGATCAAGTTGCGAGACGCACGGCCGGCGACAACAACAGTGGCGACTACTCGTCCGAGCAATCAGTCTGCCGCTGTGACGACAACGACTGCGCCGTCGGCCGCCGATCTAGGCTGTCCGCAAGTCAGATACAACGAGCCTGGTGTGACACCAGACTCGCCGGATCCGATCAAGCGCATGCTTTGGTGGCGGAACGTGGGCCACCCCTGTCAGCGTTGGCAGCGGTTCGATGAACAGCAGATCATTGGCCAACTGAACTCGATGGCGTACCGAACGCCAGCGGTCTACCCAGTGTACGCTGGAGCCGCTCCGGTCTACGGTCGTGGCTACGGCTACACAGGCGGGTATCTTCCCTACTGGATGATGAAAGGGTGCACAACTGGACCCATGGGATACCTGAAATTCAAGTATGATGGGCCGGAAGAAGAGCGGAAACTCTGGCAAGTGACCTTCAACAACTGGATCATGGGATCAATTGACCAGGGTGACTCGCATCACAATCGCCTCGAGCTCTGCGCCGCAGACTACATCGTAGTGGCCAAGAAACGAGGCCAAGGTGAATCCGAACCTATGAACTACACCGTCAGGCCACATGCACTGACGGAAGTCACGGTCGGAAACTTCCTGCTTCCGAAAGAGGAGGAAAAGTAAGAGAACGAATGCGTGAAAACGCAAAGCCGGCACCTGCAATTTAGGTGTCGGCTTTTTCTTTTTGTATTGAAAAATTTCTAAACGTTACCTAAGGCAGCATTGACAATCACGGTGACGATGACATAGGAAAGCAGGATTACAATCAAACCAATAATGGAATTTTGAATGGTTTTTTTCGCTTGTTCCGCGGTTTCTTCATTGCCAGCGGCAGTGATGTAACGAAAACCCCCAATGATCAGATACAAGACCGCGACAATCCCCGCGAAAGCTAGAAGCAACTGAATAATCCATTCTACTTCGCCACTGATGGTCCCGCTCCCTACAGGCAAACCAGGATTTTGTGGTTGTTGCAATTGAGCAAAACTAATCAAAGGCAGAATTAATCCTGCGGCTACAAGTTTTATTGCTTTTTTTATTCGATCCATAAAAGCGTCTGTTTTATGCTTGATTGGCGATCAGCGCGTTGGAGATGACTCGGACGATCACGAAAGAGAGAATGATGACTACCACACCGATAATCGCGTTGATGATAATTTTCTTCGCTTGCTCGGCTGTTTCTTCGTTGCCAGCGGCAGTGATATAGCGGAAGCCGCCGATGATCAGGAACAAGACAGCCACAAGTCCTGCGACTCCCAAGGCGATATTGATGATCCGCATAATCAAACCAGAGAGCGAAGAATCGTTTGGCAAGTTCGTGTTTCCAGAATATGGAAGTTGGAATTGGGCAAACGCGACTGGGGCTAAAGCCACCAAGCTAGTGACAACCGTGGCGCCAATTTGGACCACTTGCGATTTGGATAATTTAAATTTATTCATATTTTAATTATTAATTTTATTATTATATTTATTTCCAAGATCGACCTTTCAACCCGTCAGACGGGTTTTAAACATTGCCTTTTAAGGCATTGATAATCACTGTTACTATTATATAAGATAGGATAATAATTATCAAACCTACGATCGCATTAGTAATTGTCTTTTTCGCGACATCTACAGACTTATCACCATGACCTTGTTTGGCCGCAACAATATAGCGAAATCCGCCAATAATAATAAATAGCATCGCTACCGTGCCTGCAATTGGCAAAAAAATGTTTTGAATAATAAACATGATGATTCCTTGAAAACTATTGTCTCCAAGATTGCCTACAAATAAATTAGAAGGGTTATAAATTGCGCGTGCAGTCGCCGCATAGAAAATTAATATCAGCGAGTACGCACTAACAAATATTTTTTTCATGTTTTTGCCTATGCTAGGTTAAATAATTTTGCCGTAGCGGTCACGATCACGTATGCCAAGATCGAGATGATGAGCCCGACGATGGACCATTGCAAACCTTGTTTGGCTTGGCTGGTTTGCTCTTCATTACCCTGCGCTGTTATATATCTAAAACCATTAAAGATAATCAAAAGCAAGGCAACAAGTCCAACCAATGATAGCGCGCTGTCAAACACTGTCTTTGCAAATTGCAGGATGTCGGAAGTTAGAAGCAGGTTTTCAGGTTGACCAGAACTGGGGCTTATGTCTCTGGCGTCAAAAAATTTCATAATACCCGAGACGATAGCGAAACCAAAACTGATAGTCACAAATCCCATCAAAGACCAAAGAAAAGAACTTTTTGCTTTTGACAGTTGTTCCTGGTTGCCACCAGACATCATCATCCGAAATCCGCTATATACCACCACGCCAATGGTAATCAGCGCGACCAGGACTATGGCAGCGTTAAACAAATTCTTAATGAACACATCAATCGTCCCTGCGCCCGTGGGATCACAAAGTTTGTTGGCATAAGGATCGCAGGCAGCCATAGCTAATCTTGCCAATAAATACTTCATCTTGGAATTAACCGAAAGGCATCTAAGAATGCGTTAGGTCCTAAGGTAGACCCTCCAGTAAATAAGCCGATGACTAAATTGATGATCACAAAAGAAAGTAAAATCAGAATGAAACCAATGATGGCGTTACTTAACGAGGCTTTGGCAGAACTTAGACGTTCTTCATTCCCGCCGGACAGCACCATACGAATCCCGGAAACCACAATGAACAAAATACTCACTAACCAAGCCCAGGAAAGTAAAAAATTAATAATCAATCCTACTGTATCGATTAAACTCCCAAGAGTACAATCACTTTGTCTGGTCCCGTTTTCATTATAGCTGCCACAATTTACCAAAGCCGCTTGGCTGAAGTTAGCAAAGACCAACATCAACAAGCAAATTGCGAAAATTATTTTTATTTTTTGTGTCATTCGGTTCGGTTAAGGCACTTAGATTATGCCACCCGCCTCGACTCGCCGTCAAGCTAGTTGTTCTCGGCGAGGCGGGCAATCATTGCCTTTGCTGCAAATCTAAATTGATCTGTTGGGCGGCGTTGCTAAGGGCTTCCTCGGCATCAGTATTTCGTAAAATTACATCATCAATCATTTTAACAAACACCCCTTCGTACAAATTCGCGTCTTTTTTATAAACACTTCTGGCTGTCAGCGCGCCTTCGGCAAACACGCCAAGGTCCGTATCCGCAACCTGACTAGGTATTATGTCTTTGCGGGATGCGACTAATTTATGCTTGGCGTAATACTTGGTCAATTCATCTTTGCTTGAGATAAAATTGAGGAAATCCCAAGCCGCAAGCGAATTTTTTGACAGCTTAGACACTGACTCGCCCCAATAGTTGGCAAAATTAACTTTCGAGACTTCCTCGCTGATTTGCGGGACGGCAGCCACATCCCAATTCAGATTCGGCGCCTTGGATTGAATCACTGGCTGCATATATTGAAAACTCAACATCATGGCGAGTTTGCCTTGGGTAAACGCATCCACGCTCAAATCGGATCGGACATTCCAGGTATAAGAAACTTTCGCCGGATCAGCAAATTGCGTATAGAAGGCCAAAGCAATCGCGCCTGGATCAAAATTTTGATTGGAACCAGGGATGGTTTGACGCTGGTCAAATGTCGCTCGACCGAAATCATCCGAATAAAATTTCGTGCCATTTTGAAGCATGAGCAAAGTTAGGATATCCACCGCGCGATTAACGTTATTGGAAGTGCCCAGCGCCACCCCAGAACGCGTAAACGTACCTGGCTTTAAGACTTTGGTAATTTTTTGGGCATCAGAAACCAGTTCCGGCCAGGTGGCTGGGGGCTGCGAAATACCACTGGAGCCGAGCAAATCCTTGTTGTAGTACAAAGCCAAAACATCCATGGCTATCGGAATGGCGTAAATTTGGTCATCTTTCACAAAATCAGTTGTCGCCACATCCACAAAACTCTCTTTATAAGTTCGCAGGTTCATCAACTGGTCAGGCATGGGTGAAATTTTATCCGCGTGTTTCGGCAGCCAATCATTATGAATAGAAAAAATATCCGGGCCAGCTCCGGCGGCCAAGGCATTGATTAACTCCTGCTCATATGTGCTGGCTTCTTTTTTCACAAATTTAACGGTCACGTTTTTATGCGTCGCGGTATAATCGGTAAGCAACTCGCGCACGTTTTCTGAATCTTCAAAGGTTTTCCACCAAGTCAGTTCAAGCTTATCAGTGGATGGGGAGGGTGGTTTGGGGCCGCTGGTCGTAAAAAACAAAACCCCGGCTAAAATCAGCAGAAGCACTAAAATGCCGCCTAAGATGTAATATTTTTTGTCCATTTTGTTTCTCGGTTAAGATCCCTCGCTTCGCTCGGGATGACGCCCTGACCAAACCTTTACTAGCGTCATTTTACAATATTTTTGAGGTATTCGGCAAATTCCACGCTTAAATCATCATGCTTCAATCCAAATTCCACTACGGCCTTCAAGTATTCCAGTTTGTTGCCGCAGTCATAGTATTTGGAATTTTTCAATTCCACCGCGTAGACATCGCGTTTGGCAATCAAACGGTCAATCGCTTCCGGGAGCCAAATCTCCCCACCTCGAGACGGCGGCATGGTTTGTAAAATTTCAAAAATATCCGGAGTGAGTAAATAGTTGCCATGGGTGGCTAAATCCGACGGAGCCTGACCAAGCTCTGGTTTTTCAACAATTTTATTAATTTTATAAAAATTGTCCTTAACTTTAGTTACGTCAGCAATGCCATATCGAGAAACTTCTTTTTTGCCGACTCTGACTCCGGCAATAATTGGCGCTTGGAATTGCTTATAAGCTTCGATCAGTTGGGTGATCGCTGAAGGTTGGGCATAAAAAAATTCATCACCCCACATCACCACAAACGGCTCATCTCCAACCACATCTTTGGCCATTAAAACCGCGTGACCATTGCCCAACGGTTCCTTTTGGCGCACGTAGACGAAATCCGCTAAATCCGAAATTTTCTTAATTTCTCTAAGTTCATCAGATTTGCCACTTTTCTCGAGCCTGGCCTCCAATTCAAAGTGGCGATCAAAGTGATCTTCAATCGCCCGTTTATGCCAACCCGTAACCACAATAATTTGTTCAATCCCCGCTTCCACTGCTTGCTCAACCACATATTGAATCACCGGCTTATCAACTATGGGCAGCATCTCCTTGGGCTGGGCTTTGGTGGCTGGTAAAAATCTGGTACCAAATCCGGCTGCCGGGATTACGGCCTTGCGGACTTTCTTCAGAGTAGTCATATCTTGGATATTATATCGTATGTGGATAATTAACAAAAGACTGCGGAATCTTAAAAGAAAACAGGGATCTTGACACTAGGTGAACGATCGTATACCATTTAGGCATGAAAGATAACTACGAAGGAACTGGTGGGTGAGGTCGCCGCCCCGAACCGACTGGTTCCTTCGAATCTTTCCTAGATAGTAACAAGTTTATAAGTATTAGTTTTTAATGAATAACTTAGTTTTAAATAGTAAATATCCTCTAGAAGAACGGACAGCTAAGTTTGGAGAAGATATTATACGGTTCTGTTCTGGATTATCCTTAAATACTATTACACAGCCGGTTGTGAATCAACTAATCAGGTCAGGAACGGGAATTGGCGCTAACTATATGGAAGCCAATGGTGGAAGTTCTAGAAAAGATTTTCAAAACAAGATTTACATCTGTAAGAAAGAAACTCAGGAGACCAAACACTGGCTAAGGATGATGAAAGTCTGTTTCCCAGAAAGGCTAGATACTATTGAGAAGCTTTGGGCTGAAGCGCAGGAATTAACACTAATTTTTTCGAAAATAGTATCAACGCTAAAAAATGGAAAAGAATTAGTGAAAACTAGCAATTAATAACTCATTAAAAATTATAAACTAGAAAATATAAATTTATGAATGAGTTGACTCCAAAACAACAAGAATTACTTAATTTACTCACAGATGAAATACGCACAAAGGGCCTCCCGCCGTCAATTTCGGAAATCGCGAATTCGCTCAAACTTAAATCTAAAAACGCAGTGGTCAAACTTTTACGGATTCTGGAAGATAAAGGATTTATCCGTAGATCTCATAAAGCTCGGGGCATTGAAGTCCTAAACCCGGAAGGCGAGCCAATTGGCTTAGGACTCATCAGTGTTCCCCTCTTAGGAAGGATCACAGCCGGGCTTCCCATGCTGGCCGAAGAGCAGATTGAAGATTGGCTGAATTTACCCGTAAGTCTTGTCCGCGGACGGAAAGACGTATTCTTACTCAAAGTTCAAGGCATGAGCATGAAGGATGCCGGAATCTTAAATGGTGATTTGGTGATTGTGAAGCAACAAAAAATCGCCGATCTCAATGACATTGTGGTCGCCCTGTTAGAAGACGAGGCCACAGTCAAGCGATTGGTTAAAAAAGATAATCGGTTTTATTTAAAAGCTGAAAATAAAGACTATCCTAATATCTACCCGGAACATGAATGGTCGATCCAGGGTAAAGTAATCGGAGTAATCCGCCGCATGGAGTAAGCGCTCCAGGCGGACAGGTAAGACGATTAAGAATAATTAAACTATATGAGCGAATTTGAAAAGCAAAAATTTACGGTCATCAGGCAACTTCGGAACCTTTGCGCGCATTGCGCCCATGATGTTTCGCACAGTTGTAGGCTAAAAACAATCATCAGCGAACTGGATAATTTGTCTGGTGTCCCCCTGATTGTAAATGATCGCTTCACAGGTTTACTCATGAACAAATAATTTTATGGAATTTGCACCATCTTTGTTTTCTACTAGAGTTTCCTCTGGCCGCCGAACAATTTTCTTTGATGTGAAAAATACTAAGGATCAAAAGCCTTATTTAAAAATCACTGAATCCTCCATCTCCAAGGATGGCGAAAAGAAAAAAACTTATATGGCTGTGTTTGAAAACGAAATGAACGATTTTAAGCAAGCCGTGGAACAGGTCATGGGTTTCGTCAATCAAAGCGCAAAGTAAAGTTTGAGGCCTGGGATTTACCCTGGGCCTCTTAATTTAATTAAGCATAAAGATAATATGGCATCTAAAGTTTTTTCCGCAGCATTGGTTGGCCTGACTGCCAACCCAGTAGAAGTAGAAGTTGACGTTTCTGGAGGTTTACCTAAAACAATAATTGTCGGTTTACCTGACACTGCGGTACAAGAAGCAAGGGAACGCGTAAAATCCGCAATCAGAAATTCTAACGCAGTTTATCCCCCCTCACACGTTTCCATTAATTTAGCTCCGGCGGATTTACCGAAAAACGGTTCACATTTTGATTTACCTATTGCCATCTCGGTTCTGCTGAACTCTGGTCAAATATTTTTTGAACCAAAAGCAAAACTATTCTTAGGTGAACTGGCCTTAGATGGCAATCTAAGACCAGTGTCCGGAGTCTTACCTATAGCCTTGATGGCCAGAGAACAAGGATTCAAAAAACTTTTCATCCCGAAGGAAAACAGCAGAGAAGCCTCGCTTGTGACTGGAATAGAAATCATCCCGATTAAAAATCTTTATGAAATTATAGGATATTTACAAAATCTCATTAAAATCCCGCCACTTCAACCTGCTAACTGGGAAGAAATCTTACGTTCGCCAGAACCCAGCTTTAATATGAAGTTAGTCAAAGGCCAAGAAGCAGCCAAGCGCGCCCTGGAAATCGCGGCTGCTGGCGGGCATAACCTTCTGCTTTCCGGCCCGCCGGGAACTGGCAAAACCTTACTTGCCAAAGCCTTGCCTTCAATCTTGCCCAAACTGACTGTCGATGAAGCCCTAGAAATTACCAAGATTTACAGCGTGGCGGGGTTGCTCAATGTCACGAAAGCCCTAGTCACCCAAAGAGTGTTTCGCAGCCCGCATCATACTTCTTCCTCTGTGGCCTTGGTTGGCGGGGGTTCTCACCCAAAACCTGGAGAAATCTCTCTATCCCATCGCGGGGTGTTATTTTTAGACGAATTTCCGGAGTTTTCCCGAAATGTCCTAGAAAATCTGCGACAGCCCCTGGAAGACGGCATTGTCACTGTAGCCAGAGCTGCGGCTACTGTAACCTTTCCTGCCCAATTCACCCTCGTGGCTGCCCAGAATCCGTGCCCCTGCGGGTATTATTCTGATCCGATTAAAAGCTGTATTTGCAGTCCGGGGCAAATCATGAAATACCAAAAGAAGATTTCTGGACCGCTGCTGGATCGGATTGATCTTTGCGTGGAAGTTGGTCGAATTGAATACGATAAATTATCATCAGACACAGTTGGCGAATCATCCGAGGATATTCAAGTTCGGGTTCAGAAAGCCCGAGATATTCAAACTAAACGATTTGCTAACCATCCTGGTATTAACACCAATTCTGAAATGAGCATTAAAGAAATCAAAGAATTCTGTAAACTTGGTGCGGCGGAACAAAATTTTATGAAAACCGCGGTAGTCAAAATGTATTTATCCGCCCGGTCTTATCATCGGATTCTGAAACTGGCTCGAACCATTGCTGATTTGGAAAATAATCCCGTGACCACTGTCACGCATCTTGCCGAGGCTTTACAGTACCGACCGAAGGTTGATTAAATTTATAAAATAAAAAAAGCCTTGCGGCTGTTGCGGTCCTGCTTCGCGAAGCTTCGCAGGACACTTCTTCGCTCCCAATAAGTGCAAGGGTTGCTTGCACTTCGTAGCTCCTTTAGGAGCGAAGAAGTGGTGCGCGCGCTAGGATTCTCCCGCCGTTGGCGGGAGAATCTAAATTATTTTTGGTGGGCATGCCTGGACTCGAACCAGGAACCCTCTGTGTATAAGACAGATGCTCTAACCAGTTGAGCTACATGCCCATCGCAATATTATATTCTTTTTATTCTACTTCTTCAAGAGCGGCAGAGCCACGCCGATTATCCCCGCATGTTTGAGTTTAGAAATTCTAACTGGTGTTGTATTTTTGTATCCACCAACGCTTGTCGTGAGCGTGTTGGCCAAGACTTCCATTCCAGTTAATTTACTCCAACTGCCGCCCAAAACAATCACATCCGGATTAAAACTTAGAACGACCATATTCAAAATAGTTTTTAAATATTTCTTCGCCTCATGAGCGTTAACAAATTCACCTGCCGCGTGTCTATGGTCTCGGAACATTTTATTATCCAAAAGGGTAACGTGCTCTAATTCTCCGGCAATCCCATCTTTACCAAGATAGATTTTTTTATCAATCACAATCCCAACGCCAACACCAGTGCCTAAAATTATGCCAGCAACCACTGTTGAATCTTTCCCTTGTCCAACCAAGGCTTCAGCAAACGTAAAAGCCTTCGCGTCGTTTAACACATTGACCGGGACCTTAAATTTCTTTGCCATCGTCTGCTTAAGGTTCACCGAATCAAAATCTTTGACATTAGGCAGCCTAGTCACTACTCCATTACCTAAAACCTGCCCGGGCATAGCCAAACCAATAGCAGAAAAGCCATCATAAGAGCCAACTAAATTGACTAATTGCCTGACTAAATCGGTTTGTGAGGTGGGCATAATTGCGATGCTGCTCACTCTCAATTTATTATCCACGAGGCCAGCAGCGATTTTAGTTCCGCCTACATCAATTCCTAAAATTTTCTTCATGTTGGTATTATATTAGATTTTGATTCTTTGAACAAAATAATTATCAAGCCTGCCACTACAAACACATCGGCTACGTTAAAAGTAAAACCTAAACCTAAATCCAAAAAATCTCGGACATACCCAAGATACAGCCGATCAATGATATTTGAAAGCGCGCCAAAAAAAATTAAAGCAAAAGCAAGCTTCCCCAAAACGGAAAGTTCCGGGCGATGAGAAAAATAATAATATACAAAAAATATTAATGCCAAGGCCACAACCATTAAATTCAAAAGCAACCCAAAATTTAAACCAAAACCCAAACCGAAATTTTTAACAAGGTGAATATGCAGGGGGCCAATGAAAAAATCACGAGAACTGAAAATTAATTTCGTGATTTGATCAAGTACTATTATTGCAAAAATTTTCTTGGGCATTATTTCGCGTGCTGGATACAAATATCAGCGGCGGGTTCTGCCCGCATCCGGGCCTCATCGATCATGTCTCCCTGAATGCATTGGCCATAGGTACCGTCTGCGATACGCTGGAGAGCTTGCTCAACCTTATGAAGCCGCTGTTCTAACCTTTCTGCAACGGAAAGATCATTCTGAAACTGTTCCACCTCATGGGCATTCTCACCCTCTTCGCTTCCTAGTTCATCAAACTTTGGTTTATGCCCGCCGGGAATTTCAGGGTCAACGTTGGTATCGCGAGCTAAAATTGCGTTAAGCCGCTTTTGCTCGGCCAAAAGCTTGGCTTTATTTTCTTCAAGCAATGATTTATTCATATTCATATTATACTAGATTTTAGCCAACAAAAAAAGCCTCATTCGTTTCGGGCTCTGTATCTTGAAAATTTAGTGGATACAGAGCGGATCATGCACCGCGCTATTATAAATAATGTCGGTAGATCCGCCCTGTGGGCGATCTCTACTGAAGTTCATCTCCGCTCAACTGAAAAGAAGAGCAGAGGTCAACATTCGTATGTAGAAACCGTAAAAAGAACGCTTATATATCTAACCAATTTATAAGAGATGTTCTACACTGTTCTTGTGGTGAGTTAACACCTAACATTTTATTTTATGTTTGTTTTATTTTTATACAAACGATTTTTGTTTTTGTTTTACAAGCAGGAGGGTTAGAACTCCTATGACGAATAGTGGAGAACGTCGAGGCTTCAAAATCTTAAGGCTTCGGCTTTCTCCGCTACCTTTAGATTTTCAATGTACAACAGAACTAGTATAGCAAAAATTTTAGGTCTTGTCAATTCTGACATCAAATTTAGCAATAAATAATAAAATCCTAAGAAAATTTAGGATTTTATCTTGCCAACACTGAAGTTATACACAAAATTTTTCTTATTCTGCCGCTGCCGGCGCCCAATCAGATATCTTGACCTTAGTCCGGATGGCTTTTTCTATATCCTTGGCTGCCTTGGGATTGTCTTTCAGGAAATTCTTGGCGTTTTCACGACCCACCCCTAGTTTCACATCCCCGAAACTATAGGTATTGCCGGATTTGGTGATAATACTGTAGGTGACCCCGGTATCTAAAAGGTCCCCGGTGTAGGAAATGCCACCTTCTCCAAACATGATATCAAACTCCGTCGTCTTAAACGGCGGGGCGACTTTATTTTTTACAATCTTCGCTTTAACTCGACTACCCATAATAACCTCGCCTTGTTTAATCTGGGCAAGCTTTCTAACTTCAATCCGAACCGAGGAATAAAATTTCAAAGCTTGGCCGCCGGTCGTAGTTTCCGGATTGCCAAACATGACGCCAATCTTCATGCGGATCTGATTGATAAAAATAATGGTACAGTTTGACTTAGAAACAATCGCCGTAAGTTTACGCAAGGCCTGACTCATAAGACGCGCATGCAATCCCATATGCGAAGCACCCATGTCACCTTCGATCTCTGCCCGAGGAGTAAGAGCCGCGACAGAATCCACCACAATAATCTCAACACTACCAGAACGCACCAAAGCTTCAACGATATCCAAAGCCTGTTCACCATTGTCGGGTTGTGAAATTAAAAGTTTATCAATCTTAACCCCCACAGCTTTCGCGCGATCCGGATCAAGCGCGTGCTCCGCATCCACGAATGCTGCAACCCCGTCGCGCTTTTGTACTTCCGCGACAATGTGCATGGCCAGTGTTGTCTTGCCAGATGCTTCGGGTCCATAAATTTCAATAATCCGTCCTTTCGGAATTCCGCCTGCGCCCAAAGCTAAATCCAAAGACAAACATCCGGTTGGAATAACGTCAACGTTCATGGCCGTAGCTTTCTGCAAAGTCATGATCGAACCTTCACCAAATTTATCGCGAATTTGTGACAGCGCTTCATCCAAACCACTATTAGAACTTTTCGGAGTACCCTTAACCATAAAATTATGTTTACTTAATTATTAATATTATAAACTATTGCGAACTGCTTGAAAACTGAACATTGCGGATGACTTCGCCTTCTCGCCCAAGCAAACCCAACTCCTTACCATTAAAAACTATACTTGTGGAACCGGCATTGGCGGAAGTTAAAACAATGTCACTTTTGGCTGAAACAGTTTTTGTGGATCCAGGAAGCATGGTTCCTCGCTGCACAACAGCGCCATCCACTTCCAAATACACCCAAGCGCTACCAGGCCCGATATTGATTGTTAAATTAATTGCCGCCGGCACCACCGGCTCAAGCGATGTGCTCTTACTAGTAATTTGCCGGGTAAGTTTACTAATCTTGCCGAATTTATTTTTTTCGCTAATTTCAACCACATTTAGCCCTGGAGATAACAATAAAATTTCGGTAAATTGACCAGTAGAATCAAGCAAAACCGGTTGGTTGTTGATAAATATCTCTGCCCCTATTTCGCCTTTGCCGGAAACTACTATGCTATTTCCATCCACAGTTTGATCTCCTGCTGGCTCTAACAAACTTAAATATGGTGGCGCCCAAACTGAGCGAATCTGATCTAAGACATAAATCACCGCAGTTAACGCCACTAATAAACTAAATCCAATAATTAAAGTTCTTGGGGTTAATGATAACCAATTTGTTTTTTCCAACTGGAGTATCGGTGGGGCCAAATCATACCCTTGCTCTTTTTCATACTGATCAATCAAAACCTGTTCTTTAATGTGATAAAATTCAGCTAAACTTTTCAGGAATCCTCGGATATAAACATCGGCGGGCAATTGTTCGAATCGCCCGGCCTCAAGTAGCTCCAAATAACTTGGTTTAATTTGGGTGAGTAGGCTGACTGTTTTCATATCCAAATTTAAAATCTTGCGGACTTGTTGCAAATATTCACCCAGTGTATCAATCTTGACGGTGTGGGTTTTAAATAAGGTTGCGTTCATTTTTTGTTAATCAAATTAACAATCAGCTTAATCATAATGTCTTTCAGCTGTGGTTTTGATTCAGCAACCAGCAAGGTCAAAGCAGTTAGAGCTGAATCATTTATTTTCTTTTCACCTTTTTTATTATGCAAATAGTTATTATTAATCAAGAATAATAGAAATAACAAAGCTCCGATCCGCTTGTTGCCATCAACAAACGGATGATCTTTTACTGCAAAGTACAGAACATGCGCCGCTTTTTCATCCAACGACGGATACAGATCTCGGCCTGAAAAAATGTGTCCGATATTCCCTAAGACCTGCGCCAGTTTATTACTAACTTCCGAACCAAATAGTTCCGTGGCTGCTTGGTCTTTAATTAAGCGCGCCTTAAATCGTGCGATTGCTTTCTTGACTTGATCATAATCTAAATATTTTACTGGTTTCTTGCTAACGTCGTCCAATGACAAATTACCGGAATCAAATTGATTCAGCGTTATCCAGGTGTTAGTATAATCAGTAATGATATGCAGCAATTCTTTTTCGTAGCCTTCCAACCGCTTGGCTTCTAGAGCGTGCTGCATTAACCCAATTGCTTGCGAAAGCTCTTTTAGTTTCGATTGCTGATTTTCCTCCAACCGTTTTTCGTTGATCAAATAACCCTTAAGTAAATAGTCGCGTAGATGCCTCGTGGCCCAAATACGAAATTGGGTTGCCCTTTTAGAATTAACTCTATAGCCCACAGAAAGAATAAAATCGAGATTATATAGCTTAACCGGTTTATCTGAATTTGCAATGTGCAAATTTTGCACATTGCTTTTTTCCTCTAATTCGCCTGATTTTACTATATTTCTAAGGTGTTTGGTTATTGAACTACGGTCAGTTTCAAAAAGGGTAGCAATGCCCACTTGGGTCATCCAAACGTTATCTTCCTGAACTTGAACTTCAATTTCAGGGCCCTGGAGAGCCTTGTAAATAATGATTTCACCCTTATTTTCTATGTTTTCCATAAATTAAGTGCCTACATCATACCATAAAACGAAAAGCGGCCTTTCCGCCAACTGGCGGAAGCCGCTTATTTATATTAATTATGAACCTTGAAAACTTAATTGTCAAATTCCGCCGGTTCATCAGCCTGATGATTATCGGAATTTTTTACCCCATACACTTCCCGCGGCTTGGCTCCCTCCCCCGGACCGATCAGACCTTTGTCTTCCATCAGATCTAGGAGTCTCGCCGCTCGGGCATAACCGACTCTCAAGCGACGCTGCAAGAGTGATGCTGAGGCTTTGCCTGCGGCTTGGACCAGTTCCATAGCTTCCGCCAGCAATTCGTCATCGTCGTCGTCAGCAGAATTTTCTACTCCATGGATATTCACGCCTCGGTGGGGCTTTTCGACAATCTGCTCATCATAAATTGTGCTGCCGGATTGTTCTTTAATAAAATCAACCACGCGCCTAATTTCTTTTTCTCCCACAAATGCGCCTTGAATTCGCTTAGGCTTGGCCAACTCGGCTGTCACATAAAGCATATCGCCAGAGCCCAAAAGTTTTTCAGCGCCGGCGGTATCCAAAATTGTGCGTGAGTCAACTTGCGAGGCCACAGCAAACGCCATTCTGGCCGTAATGTTAGCTTTGATCAAACCAGTGATTACATCCACGGATGGTCTTTGGGTAGCCACAACCAAATGGATCCCCACGGCGCGCGCCATCTGGGCCAGACGAACAATGGCTGCTTCCACGTCATTCTGCGCCACGCTCATCAGATCCGCCAGTTCATCTACTATAACCACTAAGTAGGGTAACCGAATCAAGGCCGCGTTATTGTATTCTCCAATATTGCGCTTATGGACTTCCGATAATAATTTATATCGCCTGTCCATTTCTGCCACTGCCCACTTCAGAGCATTCACAGCTTTTTGATGATCTGTGATGACTGGGGTCATGAGATGTGGTAAACCATTATATAAATTTAATTCTACGCGCTTCGGATCAATAATAATAAATTTAATTTCCGAAGGAGCGCAGCGAAACAAAAAACTTATTAAAACGGAATTAATGGCCACTGATTTGCCAGTGCCAGTCGCACCGGCGATCAGCAAATGCGGCATACGTGATAAATCGGCAATCATGGGGTGCCCGGCCACATCACGACCCAAGGCAAACGACAGTTTGGAAGGCTGTTCAATGAATGTTTGGTGCCCTAAAATTTCTTTAATTCGCACCACTGCTGCTGACTTATTGGGAATTTCCACACCAACCAAGGCTTTGCCGGGAATTGGCAATTCCATACGAATGGAACTGGCGGCCAGTGCCAACGCCAAATCATTTTGCAACCCAGCAATTTGAGACAATTTAACTCCCACCGCTGGACGAAAAGTATATTGTGTGACAGTGGGGCCGACATTAACTTCGCCCATTTCTACATCAATGCCAAAGTCATTGAGAGTTTTTTGAATTATGGAAACGTTGGCCTCAATATTGCCAGAATCAACCTTCTGTTTTGCGTCATCCAACAGATCAAGCGCCGGGAACTTCCAATCTTTATCCGAAGGCGGTGGTGCCACTTTCATTCGCTTGGCAAGCTTGAGCTCATCCAAATTATTAACCGCCACTTCGTTTCGTGATCGAGCTGCCGCCTTATTCGTCTCGCCAATGGTTTCTTTGGTAAATCCGACATTGCCGCCATTATTAATTTTAAGTTTGCCATTTAGCAGTTTGCGTTTGTCTGCTTCTGACTTCTTTTTCAATAGATCAGCAAAGGAAACGTTGAAAGTCACAAGCATGGAAATAATTATGCCTGCCAAAAAAATTACAAGACTGGCGATAAAACCCATAAATCGCATCAAGGGATAAGAAGTCAAAACTCCCAAGTAGCCCCCGCCGCGGCCATCTTTGACTATGGAAAAAGCCAAATTAACATCATCGCTGATTTCCCATAAATGCAAAAGTCCGGTCAGGGTCAGGGTTAGCAAAACAGCGCCCACATAAGCATGTGTCGATACAGTCGAGGCTTCTTCTTCTGGTTTTTGCCGAAATAAGGCGACAGCTACAACCAAAAAAATCACTGGCACAAAATATGCCACCCAGCCAAATGCTAATTTTAAAACTTGGTTCGCCACTGTGCCGAATGGCCCAGCTAGACTGGTCAAACTTAAAGTAAATAGGATGGCCAACACCACAAAAAACACAATTGCTACTCCCTTGCGCGTGTCGCGTTTCAGATTCAATTGTGGTCGTTTGAAATTAGTGTAATCGAATTGTTCTTGGTTTCTTATCTTTCCCATAAAGTACTTTTATTTTAACACAAATCTACAAACTACTCACTACCAACTACTAACTATTTGATCCGCCAATTGTCCCCTTTGCGGACTAGTTTCCCTTTAACCTTAAAACCGGAAGCCAACTTGTGCCCGCCCCCACCGAAAGATTTGGCGATTTTTGATACATCCACTTTTTTATGAGGTTCGCTCCTTAAACTCCCCTTGACAAAATCCCCGTCTTGATGCAAAAACAACGCAAATCGCGCGTGCGGGACTGTGTTAAGCATCTCTACGAATCCTTCAAACATATCCTCTTCATCTCCTAGTTCCTTTAAATCATCACTGGTAATTACTGAAAATATCATTTTCTTTTCCGGATCAAACCTGGCATTTTCTAAACCACGCGACCAGGCTTTGATCGCTTTTGGACTCTTTGTGCCAAACAGATGAAAAACAATTTTATCAATTCTTGCTCCTCTTTTCATAAGTTGCGCCGATACTTCCAAGGATTCGGAAGTTGTATTCTCATGTTTAAATCCACCAGTATCAAAAACAATTCCCGACAAAATGCATGTGGCGATTTTTTGATTAATTTCCGCATCTACAAATTTTAAAAAATAATAAACCAGTTCTGCCACGGATGAAGTTTCCGGATCAACAATATTGATCGTGCCGAAATTAGTATTATCTGGATGATGATCAAAATTGATAATCGGAACTTTAATCCCCTCTAACTGTTTGAATCCGGTACGCGCAATTTTATTACAGCCAAATGTAATCACCAAATCAAAGTCCGGAGACTTAAAGGTCTCATTCACTACTTCATGACCTTCCAGAAAAAAATACCGAGGCGGGACGCCGTCTTTGATGACGATCTCCACTTGTTTGCCAATACTTTTCAAAAACCAATACATGCCCAAGGCCGATCCCAAGTCGTCCCCGTCTGTGCCTTCATGGGTAGTTAAAAAAATCCGATCGGATTGATTAATCAAATCTAAGGCTTTCCTAAATTGCAATTTATTGTTCATGAGTTTTGCGCAACAGCTCGTTAATATGAGCCGCGTATTCTTCCCCTAGATCCAAGGCGAATTTCACGCGTGGGACAAATTTCATAGTCAGTTTGCGATTTAGTTCACCTTGCAAATCAAAAAGGTGCTGGGTCAGTTCATCCAAAACTTGTTGTTGCACTTCCTTGTCACCCATGACGGTGATGGCCACCTTGCACCACTTCAGATCCGGAGTCACTTCCACCTTACTAATCGTGGTTAAGGCTGGCAATTCTAAGCCCCGAAGATAGTTGCCAATTTCAATGTGTAATAATGACGAAACTTTTTCCGTCCGCCTGCTCATTATAAGGTTTTCTTTCTGACTGTTTCTTCAAACAAAACTAGCACGTCACTGACTTCAATTTTAACCAAACCCTTAATACTAGCGCCAAACTCACTGCCGCGCAGCACTTCGTTCGATTTAATCTTGTTTTGCTGCAATTCCAAAACCTGACCCTTGCCAACAATTATATCGCCCCGCTTGATTTCAAATTGCGCGTCTTGTTTGATTTTGCCTTCGGCCACTGATCCGCCAATAATCATTTTATCTTTTTCCGTGCGGAAAATGGCCAGAATTTTGGCTCGACCCAATTCTGTGCGCAAAACTTCCGGAGTCAGCATGTCCACCACCTGGCGAGTTAAATCCTCAAGTAATTCGTAGATGACATCGTAAATTTGTACCGGGACTTTTTTGGCTTGCGCCAATTTGGCTGCTTGAACATTTAATCTGGTATGGAACCCGATGATGGTGGCGTTGGCGGCAGCGGCCCGTAGCACATCATTTTCGTTAATCTCACCAGCCCCTTCTTCTAAAATATTTAGTTTGACCTCGGTATTTTTTAATTTAGATAAAACTTCATTAATCGCTTCTAGACTTCCGAGGACATCCACTTTAATAATTAAATTTAAATCTTTGCCAGTAAAGCTTAAGCGTTTGTGGCCTGCGATTTTTTTGGCTCGTTCAGATTTAACGATAACTTCCGCGTATGCTTTGGCTTCATCTAAAATTGTATATGTTTTGAGAATATCTCCGGCGGTTGGGACGTCAGAAAGCCCGGTGATTAAGACCGGGGTTGCCGGCCCTGCGGTTTTGATTTTCATGCCCTTGGCATCCAGCATGGATCGAATTTTTCCGTAAGCTTTGCCCGCAGCAAAAAAATCAGAAAGATTTAAACTCCCGTTTTGGACAACTACGGTGGCCACTGGCCCTAAAGTTCTGGAAACGTGCGATTCAATCACGGTGGCCAAGGTTGCGCCTTTGGGGTTGGCTTTCAAATCCAAAACTTCGGCTTGCAGCAAAATCAAATCCAGTAATTCATCCACTCCGGCTCCGGTCAGGGCGGAAATTTTAGCCACTGGCACAGTTCCACCCCACTCCTCAATTAAAACGCCATAATCGGAGAGTTCTTTTTTCACCCGTTCAATATTCGCGTCCGGTCGGTCCACTTTATTAATCACCACGATCAATGGGGTGGCGGTTAACTTCGCCCGGTTAATCACTTCGATGGTTTGCGGCTTGACCCCATCATCTGCCGCAACAACCAAAACAATAATATCTGTGACATTCGCGCCTCTGGCGCGCATAGCAGCAAAGGCCTCGTGCCCTGGAGTATCAAGAAAAGTGACGAGCTTGCCGTTGCGACTGACTTGATAAGCGCCAATGTGTTGAGTAATTCGTCCGGCTTCGGTTTCGACCACCTTGGTTTTGCGAATAGTATCCAGCAGGGTAGTTTTACCATGATCCACATGACCCATGACCGCCACAATCGGCGGACGGATGATAAATTCACCTGATTTGTCAACCAGTTCCTGCTTGATGGCTTCCGAAACATAACCTAAACCAAGTCTGATAGTTGACTCCTGCTTTTCTGAAACCTGAAAGCCCAGATCCGCCGCAACAATCGCCGCCGTGTCATAGTCAATCTCCTCATTAATCGTGGCCATGACCCCGTTTTGGATGAGTTTCTTGATGACCACGGTTATGTCCAATCCTAATTTGCTTGCTAGCTCCTTCACACTTAAGACTTTCGGCAAGGAAATTTCTTTGGGTTCACCGGTTGGAACTGGCGCCTTTTTTTGACTTAGATTATTTAAAATTTGCTTGGCTAACAAATTGTCAATCTTGTTAGCTTTCGGAGACACGAAAAAACCCGCTTCCCGAATCTTGAATCGAAGCTGCTGCGCCGACATATTCAATTGCTTGCTAAGCGTTGATATATCCATAAGATTACAAATTATTATGCAGTATTTTGCGAAAAAAATCAAGATTACAAACATCCCGCATTTGCGGGATGTTTATTCTCTCACTTTTATTCTTTTGTTTTCTTGGTTAGAGTTTGTTGCCGACTTTGATTTTCCGAGCTTTGGATTTGGCCGCTTTGGGCAAGATCACGGTCAGAATGCCGTCTTTCAGATCCGCCCCCACGTTTTCAATGTCCACATCAACCGGCAACACGACAGATCTACTAAACGAACCCCAATAACATTCCTGATAAAAATAATCTTCGCTGGATGCTTCAAAATCTCTTTTTCGTTCACCCCTGATCGTCACCATGTCATTAGCAATGGTCACATCAATATCTTCGGGCCTCACTCCCGCGATCGTGGATTTGATAATCACATTGTCCTTGGTCTGATACATATCAATCGTCAACTGTCCTTCATATTCAGACAACCAGTCTTCCTGCGAGCCGCCAGTGGATGCTCCAGTTGTTTCTAATTCTTCATTTTCATCTTGCACATCCTCATCTTCGGAAGTGATGGTTTGGGAACCCATGATCTTATTGATTAAATTCTTGTCTTTGGCCATTGATTTTTACTTAATCTTCGTAGTTAGATATTAGTTTATAAACTTTGTGCTGTCAAATCTTGATAATGGCTAACTTTTAAGCCTTCCAACTCGGAACTTACAGACTCAATGGCAACAATCAGAGATACCGAATCTTTGGGCTTAACGATTTTGGTAAAGTTAGCCGCATGGTCAAATCTGATCTGGCCATCCAAAACCTGCTCGGCCATGGCCGAGGCCTCCCTGGGAATCCGAGCGTACTTGGCGATTCCTCGGCTAACCAAGTAATTAAGATTGATCAGTTCATGTCCTGGACGAATGTCGGTTAAGATCATGGGTAATTTTTTTACAACTGCTTCAGCCATGCTTGGCCCACCGGTTTTGTAAATCAAAACATCAGCCGCGGACATGAGCACTTCCATGTTGTCCACGTATCCTAAAATTTTGACCGGATGCGGGCTTGGTGCAGCGATTTGTGAAAGCTCTTGTTTTAATTGTTCGTTTTTCCCGCAGATCACCACGACCTGAAACGACCTTGGACTACGCAGCAGCTGAAGAAAAATTTCCTTATTGGATGCCCTGGCTCTTCCTGCCCCGCCCATCAGCACCACGGGCATGCTTTTGAGTAACCCCAATTGATCCAAAGCTTGCTCGCGGCTGATTGGATTAAAAAATTTCTCGGCAATCAAAGTGCCAGTGAGTCTGATTTTTGATGCGTTTATCCCCAAATTTTTGAGTTGGGTCACTTGCTCCGGGATATTACATATATATAAATCAGCTTCGTCATAAAGCCAGAACCGGTGCAGATGATAGTCAGAAAAAACAATGACCAGTTTGCCGCGATACAATCCCTTGGACTTAAGATAAGCCATGATCCCTGATGGCACAGTTTGCGTGGAGATCACGATGGCTGGTTGGAAATCCCGTAAAATTTGCAAAACATTTTTTGATTTAAACGACGCAGCGAATTTTCGCAGCGGCAAACTTAACCACAAAATCACTTGGGAATTATACAACCATCCCCACAAAGGTGAAATCTTGTCCAGCAAAGCCAAGTAAATTTTAATAACCGCGAAGCTGGCCATGCCGCTTTCCACTTTTTCTATGGTTTCAACTTTGACCTCAAAGTTTCCAGTTTTGGAAAGTTGCTCCGCCACGTTATCGGCCGTGGCCTTGATTCCGTAGCCAACCGCCGTGCATAAGACTAAAATTTTTGTTTTGGACATTAGTTAAAATAATTTCTTTGGCGGAAGGGGTGGGAGTCGAACCCACGAAAGGCTTGCGCCTTTATCGGTTTTCGAAACCGACGCACTAGGCCACTATGCGACCCTTCCTTATAGATATTGTTGCACGAATGCAAAACTTTTCCGATGCACTGGAGTTAAACCATACTTTCTTATCGCCGCTTTGTGCGCTTGGGTTGGATAACCTTTGTGTTGCACAAATCCGAATTTCGGATAAAGTTCATGCAATTTTGCTAGAATTTTGTCCCGTGCAACTTTGGCAACAATTGACGCGGCCGCGATTGACAAAATTTTTGCATCACCATCAACCACTGCTGCTTGCGATAAATTTAAATCATGAATCTTGTGCAACCCATCAACAAACAAAAAGTCTGGAAGTTTTTTTAAATTCTCTAACGATTGTCTCATTGCCAACATGGCGGCCTGTTGAATGTTTATCTTATCAATCGTTTCATGGCTGACAACTCCGATTGCGAAATCCAAACTGTGATCCCGGATAAATTCTACCAGTTGCTCTCGCTCTTGCTCGCTTGTAGTTTTCGAATCGCGCACTCGATACCACCACTTGCTCTTTGAGCGCTTGAGTCCGATTGATTGCGGATCTAAAATTACCGTTGCCGCAACCACTGGTCCGGCCAGCGGCCCAATCCCCACTTCGTCACAACCAGCTACACGGGTGAAACCTTCTAAATATTTTTTTCGTTCGAATTTGTATGTTGGGAACCTCATATGAGGTGTTTTTTACTAAAAGCAAACCCTGAACCAGATTTTAGATACCTCTCAAAAGCCAACGCCTTGGTTTTATCTTTGAAAGCGCAATACCATTCTAATTCAAAAAGTTTTTTCTTAGAAGTATAAATCTGCCCTCCCCGATTATGCTTCTCAAATTGGGCTTGAAGATCTTCGGTAAAGCCTTTGTAATAACTTTGGTCTTTTTGGCTTTTTAGAATATAAACGTAATACATAGTTTTTTGTACTCCTTCGCTTGCTTCTGCGCTATAGCTACGAAGCACAAGCAAGCTTCGGAGTACACTGCTTCGCTCCCAATACGTGCAACCTTAGTTGCTTGCACTGCGAAGCTCCGTTAGGAGCGAAGCAGTGGTGGACCCTACCGGGCTCGAACCGGTCACCTCTTCCATGCCATGGAAGCGCTCTACCAAATGAGCTAAGGGCCCATAAATTTTTGGTCCTCTCGGAGGGAGTCGAACCCCCATCTCTCCCTTAGGACGGGATTGCTCTATCCATTGAGCTACGAAAGGTTATATTGCTTTGCCTGCTCCCCCGCCCGAACGACCGATTGAAAAGCTTTATTGTCGTTCGGTCGGGCAGGTATCCATTGAGCTACGAGGGCTCAATTCTTACCGAACCTGCACTTTATTTTACTGAAATTCATCTAACCTGTAAATACTGGACAAACCCCTCTCCATCTGCTATAGTTGTGGGTCACAATTTGTGATCGTTCTCGACAACTACATAAGGAGGAGGAATGAAACTAACACCTAGCTTTTGGACAATCTGCAAGCTCTGGTTCTTCTATCTTTTACCTTTCTGGGCCGCAGTGCCCAAGATCGGCGAGTTGGAAGAAGCAGACTGCATTTTCGTTCAAGCGTTCGGACGGAACAACTACACCGACGCTGAACTGGGACGAGTACTCTGGGATCTACGGACGGAAGTTCGTCTGTCAGATCTTGACGCCTTCAACCTTTTGGCTCAACGCGCGTTCGAACCCGGAGCTTCCAACCGGGCGTTGGCCAAATACGCCATGCAGCGGGCATACAAGTACAACATCCCGATCATCGCGCAGTGGGAAGTAGTGTTTGCCATTTACCAGATGGATCCAAACTGGTACGTGTCAAACCGGGATCTGATTGACTGTCTGTGGCCGCCGAAGGAAGGGTACTTTGCCACCTGGCACGTCAAAGTCCTAAGCAAAGAGCGAATGCGAAGCCGCATACTCTGTCGGCCTCTCGAAATCGCGCACCCCGCCATGACCGTCCGTGCCGTGCCGATCATCTGGAGTTTGGGGCTCAATCCCGTAGTAGAACCAATTTCTGCAAGGGAATCTACCCGCCATGAGCTCTGGGTTTGGGATCAATCCTCTATCCAACCCTGGACTCGAAACTTCCAAGCGTGGAAAGTCCGAGAACTCATGGGTCGCGTGGCGCATGTAGTGACACACATCTGGGGCGTGCGTCACGTCATCTTTGCGATCAAGCCACACCTGTCGGCAAGCGCACAGCAAATGATCCCGGGCAACTGGATCAGGTTCTTCCCGCCGAAAACGCTCACCGCATGAGCACCGCCGCAGCACGTGTGAACATCACCAATGTTCCACGTCGCTGCGGTTTCTTTTTGCCCACAATAATTAATAATCTAATCGTGGCAATCCGCCGAAGCTTTAAGCGCAGGCGGATTATACCAATGATATACTTATCTCATGATCGCCACTTCACATGTCATAATCGGTGGGGCTGTAGGTATTGCGGTTGGAACCGTGACCCAAAACCCCGCGGTTGCTTTGGCTGCAGGGATTGCTTCGCATTTGATTTGTGATGCCATCCCTCATTTGGATACGCCATTCCGAATGGAATTTAAAGATGGCTATGTAGATCAGCCAATCTGGAACAAGAAACTTTATATCTGGGCAATTACCGATTCGCTTGTGGCATTCCTCTTAACTCTCTTTTTGTGGCAAAGATATTTTGATTTTTACTTCTTTGCGCCGTTTGCCTGGGGCACGCTGGGCGGCTATTTACCAGATTTGCTGGATAATTTTCCGCTCTGGAGTATTCAGATCCGCCAATTTCCCGGCTTGAAACAATTCCATGCGCTTCATTTAGGCATACACAATCTTTGGCAATTCAAATTTCCCATGCCAGATAACTGGCCCTTAGGAACAGCCACCCAAATCGCGTTCGTTCTCCCCTGTCTGTGGTACATCATCCGATAATTAAAAACCGCCTACAGTAGGCGGTTTTTATATTTTTCAAATCCCTTTTTCATAACTATCGTTTCATATTGTTTCACTGGTCGGGGTGCTGGGAATTGAACCCAGTCTACACGAACCCGAATCGTGCGTACTACCGTCATACTCCACCCCGAAAATAATATCTAAATTATAAAGTGTTATTAAACAAAATCAAAGTGAAGCTAAGAACCAAATATGCACTTTGATTTTGAAAGGAGCAATGCATAGACCGTAGCATGTTTTGTGAAACAAAACTGCGACGTGTCTAGCAATTGCGACGCAGACGTGACGAAACGCCAGGTGTGTCAGTGCTGAAGTATATTTTTTGCTTGCGCAATATTTAACTTCGGTGGGACTGACACAACACTGGCGTCACAGTGCGTAGGCGTGCATCGGCGCTCCTCAAATGTTGGCCGCGTTGGTAGGCTCCGGTTGCTTCTTCTCGAGTTGCTTCTGGATCAGCCTAAAGGCTATATCCACGACCTTTCGGGCCTGAGCCCCCTCCAGATCTGCCCCAACCATCACATACAGGTCAAACCACTCATCAATTGTGATGGCCGCGTCCGACGACCCCTTGAGGAGCAAGTTCCCCTGAACAATCAGGGTGTTCTTCTCCATAATCTTCTGCACGTTTCATTCCCCCTTTCGAATGTTTCAGAAGTAATTCAGTCTATCACGTAATCCCCTATTGTTTCAAGGGTGGAACATCTAACAATACCGATCAAACTACAGAAGGCTTGATTAGACCATATGCAACAAATGCGTAAAACCCAAAATAACCCTATACTTTAGATAGTTTGTCAAAGTTCCACCAAAAAAGTTTCATCATAGAATCTCAAAAAGATCAAATTCATAATTAGAACATAAAGCTTCCTAGATTTCAAGGTCTACAAAATGTTTCACAGGTTTCATGTAAGATTTGGAATCTAATTTGTATGGGAAATCGCCAAAAACCTCATTAAACCAAGATTTGCGTGCCGTTTGTTTCATGTTTGTTTCATCCCTGACCAAAAATCTAACTGGTGGTAAAAAAATACGCACTACAACATAAATTTGCCACATCTACAAATTTACTATGTAGTTAAGTATTGGACAGTTTTAGAAACAATTGATAAATCTAGGAATTCGTGTTCTAATAATATACCCTTGACTGGGTCTGGCTCTGGATATGTTTCACATGTTTCATATGAGATTTATAATCTGCATATACTAGAAAATATAGGGGTATTGTATTCATTAGAAAATAAACAGCTAAATTTTGCAAGTATGATGTTTCACGGACTGTTTCATAGCTTATATTTCACATTTTTGACTAAATGACTGAAACTTGATTTGATTAGAATATAAATTTGTATATTTGTCAATATTATAGTCTGATATAATTTTGTTCCATGTGAAACACATTTGCTAATTATTCAAATGTATTGCCTGCTTAATTTTAATTCAAAACAATATGTTTCACTTGTTTCATATGAGATTCAAAATCTGATATATCATGAAAATATGCCTTTTTACTTAATTACTAACTTGACCAATAAATTATGTTCCATGTGAAACTTATAGAGAAATTTAGGATGATAGCTATAGACAGACTCATATTCTTCATATTTCTGGCTTTTTTGCCAATCCAGACCAGAATCCTGTTTAATCCAGAAATAGCCTATATTGACTGGTATTTTGACTACCATTTAGCCTTTTTCCTCTATTTTACTGATATTCTGTTTTTGACATGTTTCACGGCTTGGCTGATCTTTAATCGGCCAGATTGGTCGAAACTCCGCCAAAATCGCCTCTTTCTCCTAATCTTGGGTTTCTTAGGAATTGCTCTGGTTTCTTTGTTTCATGTGAAACAGTTATCTCTGGGCGTTTACCAGACCATCAAATGGCTAGAGTTCTTTCTGATTCTTATATATGTACAACTTACCTTTAGAAAGCTTCAAGACTTTAACCTAGCGGCATGGATAATTTATCTATCTGCATTGTTCCAGGCGGGTTTGGGATTAATTCAGTTTCACGTGCAACATCTGGTAGGGCTGACTTGGCTTGGTGAGTATATCGCACCGCTGGGAACTTCCGGCCTGGCCACGATTGAAACCATTAGTGGAAAGGTGATTCGGGCTTATGGAACCATGCCGCACCCAAATGTCCTGGCAGCATTTCTGGTCTTGGGCTTAATTTTTGGTTTATATTTGTTATCCCAAAAAAAATCCTTAGCCCAGCATCTTTTCGTTGAAACCGGATTGTTCATAATTTTGATGGGAATCTTCGTCACATTTTCGAGGCTCGCATGGATTGCGGCAATCGTCGCTTGTGGCAGTTTTATTATTTACAATTGGTTTCATAATCGGAAGAAGGCGGGGACAATTGTGTTTGTAATGATTCTTGTATTTTTGACGATTGGGATATTTTATGGAAATAATTTTAAAGCGCGCGCAACCGAAGGCAGGAGTACCAGTCTGACTGATCGGTATTTTTTCAATGACTTGGGATTAAATTTCATAAAAAAATATCCGATGCTTGGCGTGGGCGTGGGGAATTATGTCAATACGATAAACGATCTTTACCAACTTGAACCTTGGCAGCATCAACCAGCGCATAATATTTTTATTTTTATCGCTTCCGAACTAGGCTTGCTCGGTTTGGGATTGTTCATTATGATACTGCTGGAAGTGTTTTCCAAGCTCGGCAATGTGTTACGAAATCCGATCTCGTTTACCCTGGTGACCATCGGCCTGCTGTTTCTGATCCTCGGCCAGTTCGACCATTATCTGGTGACCATCCAGCAGGGGAGACTGATGTTTGCAGTTGTGCTTGGATTAATCGCGGCAGCACCAAATTTACATGACGATCAAAAAACTGATTAAACAATTTGTCCCAAAATTTTTACTTAATTTCTATCATTTAAGCCTGGCTATTCTGGCTGATTGGATTTTTGGCCAACCATCAAAAAAAATCATCATCATCGGCGTCACCGGCACTAACGGTAAATCAACCACAGTGAACCTGGTCGGTAAGATTTTAGAACAAGCCGGTCATAAGGTTGCCTTGACCTCAACTGTGAATTTCAAAATCGGGAACAAAGAATGGCTAAATGATGAGAAAATGACCATGCCTGGCCGATTTTTCCTGCAAAAAATGCTCTCGGAAGCTGTCAAATCGGGTTGCCAATATGCCATCATTGAATCGTCATCCGAAGGAATCCTGCAATATCGTCACATCGGCATTCGTTATGATGCCATGGTGTTTACGAATCTGACACCCGAACATCTGGAAGCGCATGGGGGATTTGAAAATTACAAACAGGCCAAGCTGACATATTTTCGACATCTGGAAAGCTTGCCGCCAAAAATTATTGCGGGTAAAAAAATTCCCAAGACAATCGTGGCAAACCTGGATGATACTTACGTGGATGAATTTAAAAATTACCGCACGGATAAGATCATCTGCTTTGGTAAAAATGCGATTGCGGATGTTCGCGGTGAAAACCTGACAGCCAATGAACGGGGGATTAGTTTTACGGTCCAAGGCACGAATTTCAATTTGCAACTCAAAGGGCTGTTTGATTTCTATAACGCCTTGGCTGCGATTGCGGTGGCTAAGGCTTTTGGCATCGATCTGAATGTTTCGAAAGCCGCACTGGAAAAAATTGCCAATATTCCTGGCCGCATGGAATTGATTGGCGAAGGACAAAATTTCAAAGTCTTGATTG
>Ga0154950_119_pt1 | contig 34469 bp, 39 predicted proteins | sample RifCSPhighO2_01_FD_105918 | JGI IMG/M metagenome (GOLD analysis project Ga0154950, IMG submission 105918) | Candidatus Doudnabacteria bacterium RIFCSPHIGHO2_01_FULL_45_18 | reverse complement strand
ACAGCGAAAGTTTCCAAACTTGGTTATAAAATTCTTGAGGTTCAAGTTTCCTACAGCCCACGCTCGCGTCAACAAGGCAAACACATGAATTTCCAAGGGCAAGTGGAGTCACTATTAGCACTTTTGAAATATACGGTTTTTTGTTAGAATTATGTATAATTGGGGAGTAGCCAAGTGGTAAGGCAATGGACTCTGAATCCATCATCCGAAGGTTCGAATCCTTCCTCCCCAGCCAAAGAAAGTCTTGACAGCTAACGCCTGATTTGCTATGCTGGCTTAGCATAAATTAACCCTCAAGAAAGGAATAATCTATGTTTGATGGAACCAAACCGAATGGTGACAAACCAACTCCAGCGCCAGCACCCGAGCCAAAGAAATAAAACTTATATTATAAAATCTCCACATGGTGGAGATTTTATTTTTGTGCAAAATATTGTTATAGATGAGAGCGAACTAGCCAAAGAATTCCAAAATATGCTAGCATGCTTTTAATAATTAATCCGAACTGCCCGGCTGCGAATATGGACCCGTATCAAGTTTGTGCTAAACTTATAGAAACAGTGGCAGTGTAATATATTTTACAAAAACAAAATGAACGAAGAAAAATTGACCAAAGAACTTGAAACATACAAGGAGCTGGCTAAAGCTGACAAAAAAATTGACGTGGCCAGTCTCATGATTAACGCGCTGCAGCAACACAAACAAAACAATCTGACGGATAAAGAAAAACGCTGGGCGTATTTGGTCTCGCTCGTCGCCCCGCCTTTGGGTTTGATTTTTGCCGTTAAATTTTATTTCAGCGGCAAAGATGACGCGGAGCAAGCCGCCTTAATGTGTGGGATCCTGACCACGGTGTCAATTATGCTTGTGATTTTATTCGGGAAATTTTTATTCTCCGGAACCGGAGTGAGCCTGGACCAAGTCCAACAAATCAGGCCTTCAGATTTGGAGGGCTTGTGAAGAGAATTATCGGAATCGGATTAATCATGCTCGGAGTTTTGGCGCTACTAACACCATTCACACCCGGTTCGTGGCTAATTTTTATTGGTTTGGAATTGCTAGGAATTCGCCTGGCGGCTTGGGATTGGGTTCAGCGGTGGTTTCGATCAAAGCCTTGATCAAGGGGTGCACCGCGACGAAAAGGTCGGCGTTGAGCAAACCCGCCACGGCTCTGTTTGAAGTCGCGTCGCGGTTTGAATGGTCGTCTGGGCTGTTCTGATCTGCTATTTGGTCTGGAAACAGGAGCAGAGGAAAGTCCACGGGCTTCCGACACTGGCAAAGAAAGTTTAATCAGTCTTTCAATTGATCGGACATCGTATCTCTGATCAGGTGTTGCGAATGAGACGGCCTTGCCTGACATTCCAGCTCGTCCGGTGCGACCGATTCGATGGACATAGTCACCAGGGTTTTCCGGCAAATCGTAATTTATCACCAGCTCAATGCCTGTGACATCAATGCCGCGGGCGGCAATGTCAGTGGCAGCCAGAACTTTATATCGTCCGATCTTAAAGCCCTCCAGGGCTTCTTTTCTTTGACCAAGAGATCGGTTGGAATGAATTTCCGCGGCCGAATAACCCATGTTGCGCACGGACTGGGCGACTTTTTTTGCGCCAAATTTGGTTCGGATAAAAATCAGCACCGAACCTTTATGTTCAGAAAGAACTTTGGAGAGCAGTGACAATTTTTGATCACGGCTGACAAAGAAAACTTCCTGCGCCACATCGCGCGCCGTCGTACCCTGGGGCGCGACTTCAATTCGCAAGGGTTGCGCCATGTAGGCTGTCGCAATTTTGACAATTTCATCCGGCATGGTGGCGGAAAACAACATGGTCTGTCTGGTCTTCGGAACTTTAGCCAAGATCCGTTTGATCTGTGGCTCAAATCCCATATCCAGCATGCGATCCGCTTCGTCTAAAACCAAAATCGAAACTTGCGAAAGGTTTAAGGTTTTTTGCTCCAAATGGTCGTTAAGCCTGCCTGGTGTGCCAATCACGATGTGTGGATTTTGTCGCAAAGCGCGGAATTGTCGGTTGATGGATTCACCGCCGATTAGGACAGCGGTTTTGAGCCCCAATGGTTTACCGATTTTATGCAAAGCTTCATCTACCTGCAAAGCCAGTTCCCGAGTTGGCAAAATCACCAAGCCGCGACCCTTTTCCTGCGCCAATCTCTGAATCATGGGAATGCCGAAAGCCATGGTTTTACCAGTACCAGTTTGCGCAATGCCCATGACGTCTTTGCCCGAAATACCAATCGGGATGGATTGGAATTGAATGGGTGTCGGTACCGTAAATTTTAGTTGGTTTAGGATTTCAAGCAGTTTAGGCGCGATTCCTAAGCCTTCAAAGGTATTCATGTAAGTTATAATTATACTCCTTTTTAGTGTTTTTGTCAATAGTACGGTAGAATTAGCGTATGCATAAATACCAGAAGCCGATCGTGGTCGTAATTCTTTGTCTGATTTTTACGACTTATTTTTTGTACAATACCAAGTCGGACCTTCCGTTGATTTTTCAGAAAGATTTGCGCGCGCATGATGAGTCATCAAATTCCGTGGTGGCAGCCAATGTGACACGCAAATTTTTTCCGCCGATGGTCCGCGTGAATCCTCTGAACGAGAAATCAGGAAACTGGATGGAAGGGCCATTCTGGCAACACATCCCGCCGCTGTTTGCATATGTGCCGTATTTGTTTTTTCAGTTGGATGGACAAATCACAATTGAGGTTAAGCGTTTATCTTACGCATTTATCACTTTACTGATCGGATTACTTTTTATTTTCTGCGTGTACAGATTTAGAAAAAGCCTGTGGGCGACTGTGGCCGCAGCGATTGCGGCGATTTTTTGGATTAATACGCCTTTCACACACGAGTTAATAACAGGCTATGCCTTTGGCGTTTCCGATATTGTTTTGGCCTTGACCGTGGTCGGCGGATTTGGTGTCATCCTTTGGTATTTGGCAGGGGAGAGTGAAGAGCGATTAGATTACCCATTTTGGAAACTTATATTAGTAGGCTTAGTTGTCGCGCTGCCAATCATGACTAAAAATCTGCTTGGCGCTATCCCAGCGACAACCTTTTTTGGGTTGTTGATTTATGATCATAAGAAAATTTCCGGACAAATTTGGTTTGCAATCCTATCTTTTTTAGGACTTTTAGTTGTTTCCTATGGTTCGTTATATCTAAGTTCGCCCCAAACCTTCAAACAAGAAATCATTGTGCCGATTTTTCATGCGGCCTCTGGCTACGAAGGATGGGGGCGACCGTGGCACTGGTACCTGACAAATTATTTGCCACAGCGATACTTGTTTGGGTGGACTTGGGTGTATTATCTGGGATTAATCTTAGGATTAGTAATCAGTAAGCAGAAAACAGTAAACAGACACGACAAAGTTCTCTTATGGCTATCCGGAGGATGGTTTGCGTGGAATCTTGCGGCGATTAGTTTGAGCGCGGCCAAGATTCCGAATTTTATTTACCAAAGTTATTTATTGAGTTTATTTTTTATTGTGTACAGTGTCGTTCTTGCCTGTCATCCTGAGCGATTAGCGAAGGATCTGCTTCAAGATCAGATTATTCGAGTTCGTCTCAGAACGACAATCATTACAATACTCTTCGTCTTTATTCTGGTGACCGGCTACGAAGTAATCCGATTTGCCAGCCAGTTTCAAGCCCAACGAGCCCAGGCTTATGATTATCAATCCGAGCACGAAAAGTTTTACGGCAGTGCCGAAATTATGTCGGGGCTAGGAGTAAATGAGCAAGACTTGGTCATTATCCGCGTTTCTGACAATGATTGCTGGTTCCGATACTATGTTTTGTTTCTCACAGGCACCGAATCCAAAACCTTGCTGGAGATGCATTTTGGGTACGACCTAAATAAAATCAAGCAGAAATACAACAATATTTATTTTGTCATAAACAAATCCGAGCAATTCGCTATGACTGGTGTGAGGATCGAACTTGCTGACTATTCATTGATAATGTTTGATCCAAGCGACATTGAGCAGGCCTTGACTCAATTTTTAAAGCAACATGAGTTGGACATTCAACAAGACATCGAGCGCATGAAGAAAGATAAAACGTCCTGCCAGTGGCTCGTCCCCGATGAAATCCTGAACGCGCCGTAACTTTGACCCTCTGTTTTTGTTTGTTATAATCTATAGTAATAATATAAACATTAGATGGAAATCAACACCGATCAAATAAAACCGTGGGTTTGGCAAGCGTTGGGTTTGCTACTAGTCGCTTTTTTAGGCATAAGTGTCCTAGATAAGGTCTATAATTTTTCCCAGGACTTTAGAAATAGTGTGCCGAAAAACACCCTGTCTATGTCGGCGGAAGGTAAGGTCTCAGCCCGGCCTGATTTGGCAACTGTGAATGTCGGGGTCTTAACCAACGAACCGACTGCCAAAGCTGCGCAAGATCAAAATACGAAAATAACCAACGAACTGATTGACTTTATAAAAAAGCAAGGCCTTGCGGATGACGATATCGTGACTTCAAATTTCAGTGTCTATCCAAATTACGAATATAATAATGGTCGAAATACAATTAACGGTTATCAAGCGAACCAGACTCTCACGATTAAAGTTCACGGCGTTGATAAAAGCACCGAAACTCTGGGTAAAATTTTAAGCGGTGCCGTGGATAATGGCAGCAATCAAATTCAGGGTGTAAATTTTAGTTTTGATGATCCGGATGATTTGAAACAGGAAGCGAGAAAAATCGCCATTGAAAAAGCCAAACAAAAAGCCAGTGATCTAGCCCAAGCCTCTGGTTTGCGTCTGGGAAGAGTCGTGACTATTTCAGAAAACTCAATATATTCACCGTATCCCATGCCTTACGTCTTGGATGCAACTAAGGATGGTATGGGCGGTGGCGGAACGGCGCCGGCAATTGAAGCCGGGAGTCAGGATATTATCGCTCAAATGACAATAATTTTCGAGGTCAAATAATTAATTATATCCATATGAACGCACATTACGTGTGTCCAGAATGCGGGGGGCCTCCAATGGTCCCAAAACCTGCGACACCGAAGGTTGTCATCTTCACGGACAACAAATGGAACAGTGTGTCTGCACGGACGGTAGCCACAGCTTAACGCTGAACGATAATGTCTAATAAACTCGTTTATAATTAATTTTAAAATATGCAAGCAATTGATGTAAATTATTTGGCAGTCTTGGCCTGTGGCGTGGCCAGCATGGTTTTAGGTTACGTGTGGTACGGTCCATTGTTTGGAAAAATGTGGATTGAAATGATGGGGTTTGATAAGTTAGATTCTTCCAAGCAGGAAGCGATGAAAAACAGCATGACCAAAAGTTATTCGCTGACTTTTGTCGGCTCGTTAGTCATGGCTTATGTTTTTTCCCACTTCCTGATCTTTACAACCAGCTACATGAGGACCGAAGGAGTTTCGGCTGGACTTTCCGCCGGCTTCTGGATTTGGCTAGGCTTTTTAGCCCCGCTGACCTTAGGTTCTGTCCTGTGGGAAGGTAAATCCTGGAAGCTCTGGACACTCAATAACGCTTACAATCTTCTGCAGCTTCTGATTTTCGGGGTCATTCTATCACTTTGGAAATAAAACTCTCAAATAAAAAATGCGTGCCGTGCGAAGGGGGTGTTTTAGCTTTTAGTAAAAAAGATATTGCGAAATACTTACCAAAGCTGTCAAAAGGTTGGGTAGTTTTAGACGAAAAAAAAATTCAGAAAAAATTTACGTTCAAGAACTTTATCAAGACCATGAGTTTCGTTAACCAGGTCGCCTTGCTCGCCCAACAGCAGGATCATCACCCGGATATGCATGTGGCATATTCCCAAGTCGTGATTGAACTTTGGACGCATGCCGTGGGCGGCCTTTCAGAAAACGATTTTATTATGGCAGCGAAAATTGATGAATTATGAAGATTGGAGTTTTCGATTCAGGCTTAGGTGGGCTTTTCTTGCTCCGGAGCATGCTCAGTAGCAAGAAACTTCGCAAATATGATTTTGTGTTTCTTGGCGATACCAAACATCTGCCTTACGGAAATAAATCACAAAAACAAATCTATGCCCTGACCGCCAACGCGGTTAAATTTTTATTTGAGCAAGGATGCTTGCTGGTCATCGTGGCATGCAACACCGCCTCCGCGCAAGCGCTTCGGAAAATTCAACGCGACTATTTGCCTAAATATTATGCTAATCGAAAAGTTTTGGGAGTCATCAGACCCACAGTCGAATTGATTCGCGGCGGAGATGTTTGTATTCTAGCGACGAATGGCACAGTTAAAGCCCAGGCTTATACCAAAGAGCTTAAAAAACTTAATCCTAAGCTGAAGGTTAGTGAAATCGCCGCGCCGGAATTGGTCCAATTGATAGAAAATGTGCAACTTGCTAAGCTGAAGCTGGCAGTAGAAACGTACTCGGATTTGATAAAATCAAAAAATGTTAAGAATTTAATTCTTGGCTGTACTCATTACGCTTTGATCAAGGATAAATTTTCAAGAAAAATTGGCAAGGGGATTAAAGTCATTAGCCAGGACGAGATTGTTCCCAAGAAACTCGCTGATTATTTGTCCAGACACGAAGAAATTGCATCCAAACTAAGCAAAAAACAGCAACGTAAATTTTACGTAACCAGGCTTGATCAAAATTTTAGCAAAACCGCAAAGAAATGGTTTGGGAAAAAAATCGCATTAAATCTGGTAAAATATTGAGATGAAAATTACAAAACTAGGACACTGTTGTCTAATTATCGAAGAGGCTGGGGTCAAAATCCTTACTGATCCTGGTATATATTCGACAGCTCAAAACGACGTCACGGATATAGACTGTATTGTGATTACTCATGAACACGGCGACCATTTACATTTGGATTCGATAAAGACGATTTTATCACGAAATCCCAACATAAAAATTATTAGCAATTCGGCTGTTGGTGCGATCTTGGAAAAGGAAGGTATTGGATTTGACTTAGTCGAACATGGACAAGAAAAACAAATCGGTGACATGCTTATAGAAGGTCATGGGACTAAGCATGCGGAAATCTTTGAAGAGTATGGCCAAGTTCTAAATACCGGATATTTTTTTAATAACAGGCTGTTTTATCCGGGCGATGCATTATATAATCCACAAAGACCGGTTGAAATTTTGGCTTTTCCTACTCCTGGCTCGTGGTCAAATACGAAAGAATCGATAAACTATGTTTTTGATCTAAAGCCAAAAAAGTGCTTCCCAGTTCATGACGGCATGTTTAAAACCACAAGCTTTTTATATAATACATTTAACTTACTGATCCCAAAGAGATCCATCGAAGTAATTTTACCAGAGCTAGGTAAGTCGTTTGAGGTATAAAATGAAAATATTTCTAAAGAATCTAACCGTTGTAGTAATCGGGGCCACGATTTTATACGGTGTTTATATATTCTGGCCTAATTTCCGCGGCATCCAGCCGGTTATCAATCCACCACCGGATGACATCGTAAATATTCTGGAGCCTGGAAGAAATAATACTGATTTTCCACTTAAACTTCCGGACGGATTTAGCATCGAAATTTACGCAAAGAATTTGTCAGGTGCCCGCGTCATTGCGTTTGATCCGGAAAATAATATGTGGGTTTCCAGAACTTCGGCAGGTATCGTTTCCAAACTTGTTCGAAACAGTGACGGGACCATGACTGCGCAAGATATTTTTAGAAATCTTAAACAACCGCACGGGATTGCGTTTGATTACCAGGACCCAACCACGATCTACATCGCGGAAACCCACAGAATTGTTCGTACGAAACTGAATTCTGATGCGCCTTTGAAAAAGATTGCGGATTTACCCTCTGGCAATGGACATTTTACTCGAACACTAGGTTTTGGCCCGGATAATCGACTCTATGTTTCGATTGGCTCGTCTTGTAACGTTTGTCACGAATTGGACGAACGGCGTGCCGCGATTTATTCCATGAATCGTGATGGGTCGGATTTCAAACAATTTGCTAAAGGCCTTCGTAATACCGTGTTCTTTACTTGGAGTTATGTTGACGGTCGAATGTGGGGGACAGATATGGGGCGGGATTTACTTGGAGACAACGTCCCTCCTGAAGAAATAAACATGATCAAGGAGGGTGGGAACTATGGTTGGCCGATTTGTTATGGTAACAACATCCATGATACAAATTTTGATAAAAATACCTACATCAGAAACCCATGCATGGAGCCGTTTGAAACCCCGCAACAAGTGGAAATGCAAGCGCATTCTGCGCCATTAGGCTTGGGCTTTGTGCCCGAGGAAGGTTGGCCCGAGGACATGTGGTACGATCTAATCGTGGCTTTCCATGGATCATGGAATCGAACCGTACCAACTGGATACAAACTCGTTCGGATTAAATTAGATGCGCGAGGAAATTTTCAGGGTCAGGAAGATTTCATCAGCGGCTGGCTGCAAGGAAATTCTGCATTAGGTCGTCCTGTTGATGTTCTAATCCAATCCGGCGGGACCATGTATGCCTCGGATGACAAAGCCGGAGTGATATATAAAATCAATTATCGAGGCCTCAGATAAATAATCGGCTACCAGATTTGAGACCATTAAGGAGATCTCCGCCAGTCATAATAGACCCGCCTTCCGGTTGGATTTGAGTCACAATGATGCTGCCATCAAGGCATTTCACTGCGAGTTGACCTAAGTGTGGGTAGATTTTACCAGGCAATTCAATTTTTGATTCTGTTAAAAGTTTACAGGATAAAATTTTAACAGTCTTGCCATCTAGGGTTGTCCAAGTTCCGGGTTCAGGGTTTAAGGCTCTAATTTTTTGATCGATTTTTTTGGCGGGTTGCGTCCAATCAAGCTTAGCATCTGACCTGCTTAAAAGTTTGGTGAAAGTTGCTTGCGCGTGAATTTGCTCGGCTGGTTTCATTTTTCCATCAAACCAATCAGATAAAAGTTTTGGTACGAAAGTCGCGCTCAGCTGGCTTAATTTTGCATATAGCACAGGATATGTCTCGTCTCCGGAAAGTCTGATGACTTCTTTCGCGATGATGGGACCATGATCCATTTGCTCGTCCATTAGAATCAGGGTTATGCCAGTTTCACCATCACCATTTAAGATTGCGGCTTGGATGGGTGACGCGCCTCGGTACTTTGGCAACAGCGAACCATGAATGTTAATGCTGCCAAACTTAGGAATGTCTAAAATAGCCTTAGGGATAATCTGACCATAAGCTGCGACCAGAATCAAATCGGGATTATTCTTTGTAATCTCCTCCTGACAATCTAAAATTTTCACAGGCTGCGAGAGCGGGATATTATTTTTGTGCGACCAAACTTTTATTGGCGGGGGAGTTAAAACTCGTTTGCGACCAGTGGGCATATCAGGTTGGGTAATCACCAAAACAAGCTGGTGGTCAGCTTTTAGTTTTTCTAAAGTTGGAATGCCAAAAACAGTTGTGCCGACAAAAATTATTTTCATTCTAAAAGTTTTCTGCGTGTAGTTTCTGCACCATCAGTTCTTCGACTAATCTTTGAGGTAAATAAAATGCCGTCCAGATGATCAACCTCATGCTGAATAACGCGGGCCAGTAGTCCATGAGCTGGGAATTTTCTTATTTCCCCGTGTAAATTTTGCGCTGCAACCGTAATTTTCGCGGGTCTCCTGACGATACCGAACACCCCTGGGATAGACAGGCACCCTTCTTCCATTTCCAATTTCTTCCAGGATTTTTTCACGATTTTAGGATTGACCAAGGCAAAGGCAGGCAACCCAAGGTGTTCTAAGTTGATAATGCAAAGACGAATAGATTTTCCAATTTGTGGGGCAGCTAATCCAATACCATTAGCATTTCGACAGGATTCAATCATTTGCGTGACAAGTTTCTTCAGATCCTGATCAATCACTTTAATCGGCTCGGTTTTCTTGGTTAGAATTGAATTTGGAACAGTGACAATTTTAAGCATCTTTAACCTCTTTCTGCTTTTTAACCAAAAAGGCGAAAAGCGCTCCAGGTATTTTGGTAGATTGGTTCTCTAAAACTTCGCCGGCTATTCGACGTAATAAATTATGATCGTGAGTTAGTGCCATTTTCAAATAAAACCCAAAGTGTTTTTTATCGGAGAACTTATGGGAAAGTTCATCCGCCAACACGTGAGCAGGGGAGTGGAGGTGCTGCTCTTTAGTTTTCTTAAGATAATTTTTCTCGACTTTCATCCTAATAAGCATAACAGAATTATGCTATAATTAAAAGACATTATGAGAATTTTTACAGCTATCCCGTTACCCAAGAAAACAAGAGACATGGTTGGTGAAATCACAAGAGGCCGCTTGCCGATTCCTTATATCAACACGACCAACCTTCATATCACCTTGAATTTTTTTGGCGAACTGACTGATCCAGAATTGGAAAAGATAAAACAAAATTTTCTGCAGTTTACATCAAACCAAGAAGCCTTCAATATCGAATTTGAGGCTATTACAAAATTCCGGAATCAATTGCATATGACTATTGCGACGAACACGGAGCTAAACAAGCTTCAGGGTTATCTAGAAAAACAGTTTCAAGCTTTGGGTTACAAGTTTCAGGATCACGAGTACTATGCGCACGTCAAACTTGGCAACCTCCATATGGATAATGTCATGAACCAACAACGGAAGGTGGAAAATTTCCCTAAGGAAGAGTTGCGGAAGTTGAGCTTCCGCGCCGAAACAATCACGCTTTACGAAAGCAAATTATTATTGCATCATCCAAAGTACATCCCCCTTATGGAGCAAAAACTTTTATGAAAGTAGATATCGCGGGTGTTTTGATTGACAATATTACGAAACGGGAGGCATTGGATCAGATAGACAATTTTGTCCAATCTGATTCACCGCACTATATTGTGACACCATATTCGGAGCAGATAATTTTTGCTCTTCAGGATAAAGAGTATCTCCAAGTGCTCAATAAGTCCAGCCTGGCTTTACCTGATGGTATTGGCATTCTTTGGGCTGCAAAGTTTTTATCATTAAAGGGAAATTGGTTAGCGAGTGTTTGGCAAATTATCTACACTGGCGCAGCAATTATTTTTAATCCAACTTACGTTCGTTCTGTCATTCGGGAGCAAATTCCAGGCAATCGTCTCGCGTATGATTTAGCAAAACTTGCAGCTGACAATAATTATTCTCTGGCCTTTGTTGGTGGCCAAGATAATGTCGCGGCACAGGCTGCCTACGAATTAAAAAAACTTTATCCTAGCGTAAAAATAAATTTAGCGTTATCAGGACGCCCATTTGATAATCAGATAATAAAAGAGATTTCAGAAAGTAATTCTGATATACTAATCATAGCCCATTCGCCGCCGCATCAAGAGCGGTGGATTGCAGAAAACCTCTCAAAACTGGACGTTAAACTCGCGATTGGTCTAGGTGGTACATTTGACTATCTCGCTGGAAAGCGGGCTGTACGACCCGATTTCATGCATCAGATGGGCCTAGAATGGCTTTGGCGCCTGATCACCCAGCCTTGGAGAATTAAGCGGATCTGGAATGCGGTTCCGGTATTTATTTGGAAAATTTATAAATATAAAATTATTAAGTAGTAATTAGTAAATAGTAATCAGATATGAGTAAAGAAGTCAGAGTTAGATATGCTCCCAGTCCGACGGGATTTTTGCATGTCGGGGGATTGCGCACGGCGCTTTATAATTTTTTGTTTGCGCGTAAAAAACAGGGCAAGTACATCCTACGAATCGAGGACACGGATCAGGCGCGGATTGTACCCGGATCACTTGAAAATATTTTACAGACATTCAATGATTTCAAGCTAAACGCGGACGAAGGACCCTACTGGCAAGATGGGACCCAGTCGCGCGGTGGTTTTGGTCCATATTCCCAATCCCAACGGTTAGATATCTATAAAAAGCACGCACAAGAACTGATTGAAAAAAAGGCCGCGTATTACTGTTTCTGTAATCCCGCGCGACTTGAAGAACTGCGCAAAAATCAGGAAGCTCAAAAATTACCGCCCAAATACGATAAACAGTGTTTGACTTTATCTGGCCCAGAAATTGAGGCAAAACTACGCGCCGGCGAGTCGCATGTGGTTAGACTCAATGTTCCCTCCGATCAAACAATTCGATTTACCGATGTGGTGCATGGTGAAATTAAAATTTCAAGTAATGAAGTGGATGATCAGGTTTTACTTAAATCAGACGGCTTCCCGACTTATCATTTAGCCAGTGTTGTGGATGACCACCTGATGCAAATTACTCATGTGATCCGGGGCGATGAGTGGATTCCGTCCACTCCGAAGCATATTTTGCTCTACTCCGCGTTTGGCTGGGAATCACCGCAATTTGCTCACTTACCGCTCCTGCTTTCCAAAACTCGCAAAAAACTTTCCAAACGGGAGGGTGATGTCGCTGTCAGGGATTTATTAGAGCAGGGTTACTTGCCGGACGCGTTGCTGAATTTCATCGCCCTGCTTGGCTGGAATCCGAAAACCAAGGATGAAATTTTTTCCTTACTAGATTTGATTGAGCAATTCTCGCTTGAAAAAGTCAACAAAGCCGGCGCGGTGTTTGATTTGGATAAACTTGACTGGTTTAATAGCGTCTATATCAGAAAAATGAAGCCCGAAGAGCTCTTTGCCAAAACTTTGCCATACCTAGTTAAGGCCGAGATTCCAGTCAGCATGTATCCAACTGAATTCGTTAGTGAAATTTTGGCTTTAGAGAAAGATCGGCTACGTAAACTATCCGAAATAGGGGAGAGGGTCATGTATTTTTTCAAAGATCCAACCTATGATGCCAAACTCTTGATATGGAAAAAATCAGATAAGCAAATCATCATTCAGAATCTGGAAAAACTTTTGGAACTTTTGAAAACAACCAAACCGACAGAAGACAATATAAAAAAATTTATTAGTGACAACGAGATGAAAACCGGGGAAGTGCTCTGGCCCCTAAGAGTCGCGCTCACTGGCGTTGAGGCATCTCCGGGGCCTTTCGAAATTATGAAAGCTTTCCTGGTTTTACCAAATGGCCGAGAAATTATTCTAAAACGGATTAATTCTGCCGTAGCAAACCTTTACAAAATCTGAAATTTATGATAAAATATAGAAACTATGTTTTATCATTTGAAACAAAAAAATCATAATATAAAAAAGGTAATGATCGCCTTATTGTTGCTTGGTGTTATTTTCGCCATGGGCGCCAAACCGCATGTTACCGGTCAGAGCGCGAGTGAGCTAGCCAAACAAAAACAAGCTAAGCAAGAGGAGTTAAACGCGATTTTATCTAAAATTACGGATTACCAAAGCCAGATCAAGAAGGCCCAATCGCAAGTTAATTCCCTGAAGAATACCCTAAATATCCTTAATCTGCAAATTGTAGAAACGCAGGCGCAAATCGAAGTCACGGAGAATAAAATCGCCACGACTAATCTAGAGATTGCAGATGTCACCAATCAAATTATTGAAACCGAAGCCCAAATCGCCAAGCAAAAAAATATTCTCAAAAGTTTGATTGCCGAAATTAACGATCTGGATCAGCGTTCGCCCCTGGAGATTGCGCTGGAAAACGAAAACTTCCAACAGTTCTTAGACCAAGTTCAGTACATCTCCAGTATTCAGCAACAAAGCCAGGAATCACTGACAAAAATCAAGCAGCTTAAGGCTGATTTGGACTTGCGTCAAGCCGACTTAAAACGCGAGCGAATCAATCTTGACACTTTATTAACCCAGTTAGACTTGACGAAAGCGGGATTGGCTGGTCAGCAAAAGGCCAAGCAGCAAGTATTAGACCAAACCAAGGGTCAGGAGAAAGCTTATCAAAAACTGTTAGCTGATTCCGAGGCAGCAGAAGCGCAATTGAGCAAAGAAATTAACGATCTGGACAGCCAGATTGCGGCCAAGCTTGGAACTGCCAACCGACTAAAACCGATTCATGGTTTGATTGCTTGGCCCATGCAGGGAATTTTGACTCAAGGATATGGCAATACCGGATTTACCAAACTTGGATACACTTATCATAATGGCATAGATATTGCGGGTCCGCCTGGTACTCCAATCTACGCTACGGCCAATGGTACGGTCGTCGGAACTGGAACCGGCAGTGGGGCATATGGCAACTGGGTCGCCATTAAACATGACGTGGGAAAATTTGCGGGCAAGGCCATTGTCAGTGTCTATGGTCACATGAGTACGTTTAAACTTAAATCAGGGCAAACAGTAAAAGAGGGTGAGCTGGTCGGCTTTGAGGGTAATACCGGCAATACCACGCGACTGCTTTACGGTTCACACCGCGGTTACCATCTCCACTTTACGATTTTTGACGCCAGAGGCTTTGGCGTGGCGGAAGGAACCTATACCAGCCTCTATGGACCATACCAAGTGCCTTATGGCGCCACTTACAATCCCCTGGATTTTCTATAAGTAGGGGAGACCTCAAACGCCTCACCCCTGAGGCGTTTTAAATTTGCTAATTATTATTTAAACAACAAAAAATAAGACACGACATTTTACGATAAAGAGGCTAGGGAATACCCAAACATTAAACTTCCCGTAGCAACGTTGCGAATTACTTACTTTACCAGTATTTTATTATAAGCGACGCAAAAGGTATCTTGTGCGACTAGCTCGATATCTCTAAATGTACCTCTTTATAGACTCTCCCCCACATGTCACTATAGGATAACTGGTCGTCTGCTATAGGTATTAGTATTACCGAATTTGATAAACAAAATATTCTTCTCCCCTTTTTTGTAGAAACTGTGAAACCGTTTACGTTTGTAGGTAAAACTGTAGATTGGATTTGAATGTTCCCTCAGTCAGTACTTTTATGTGACTACTAAGTATGTTTTTTTTATTCTTAATTATTCTATCGATTTGTTCCTGTGTTATTGACGCATTCCCGATTAGTATAAACAGCACTGGACAAACTAAATTTTTATATCTTTTATCCTTTGCAGTTCCTCTGCTGTTCGAATTATATATTTCGAATTATATATAAAGAAATCGCACGAGACACCGCCTGGTCTTAGTATTTTATGTTCATGAACGGTAACTTCTGGTAATATTTCTATTAGATAATTGTAAAAAGCTTCCTCGTACTCGCGAGCGTTCTTCCAGAGCTTACCGGCAAGTATACTTCTAGCTTCACCGGAATTATAATTCGTAGGTCTAGCTAGGTTTAGCTGTCTTCTTAAACTAACCAGCCCACCGAAGGATCTTTGTATTGTTCTGGCGGTCGGCAAAAATTCAAATTTATCTACTTCAGGGACGGTTGGGTATCTTTTATAAACCTCGAAGAAATAATTCAAGCCATCTCGGATATTATCAAGAGACCAGAAAGACGTATTAAGTTTTTCCTTAGAACGTTTTTTAAGATTAGAGTATTTTTCTCTTAATTGCTCGTTCATAACAGGATGTTGCTTCTTTTATTTTGAGATCACGATCATGGATTTCGGTCGGTCATCCTGGGATAGATGATCACCAGTTGGATAGTCCACCATAGCATCGTAAACCACTGGATAGTCGTATATATAACTTTCACCGAGTCTCGTGCCCGGATCATTAGTTATGAATTGATTTTTGGAATTATCAAAACCCTTGATTACCAGCATGTGAGTCGTCGGACCGGGTCGTTTAAAGTTAGGATTATTAAGCTTTTGCCCATTAACCGGAACTAAAACAAGTTTCCCCTGCCTAAGAGCATTTTTTATATCTTCAATAGTCGGATTAATTTTAACTTCAGTCTTTTCGTATTGATAATAATCTTTCATTACTCTTGCCGTATCGTAAGCATTCGTATCGCGAAAATTGCCGTATGTATATAGTTCAAAGTCAGCCATATCTTCAATGGTCTTTTCCGCTTCGTCCTTAGTCATGTTCTGACCATTAATCCAAAGCCAGGCCATGAGCAAGGAGGCCTCTTCACAGCCCTCTTGGTGCCGAGGATCAATCCAGTCGGCCAGGGGCGCCTGGGACGTGAATGGTACGTTAAGAAGGACCTGGTCAGCCAAGACCACGTCCGGGGTGGCTGGATTAAATATCGTTTCTGGGGCTTCCCCTACTTGTGGTGGTTTCTGAAATATGAAAAGAATGGCTGCGAAAACGAAGGCCAGAAAGATTAGAATAAAAAATTTATACGAAAATCGCAATTTCATTTGCTTAATTCACTAATAATTTTAGACACGATTTTAATAACTGATTTGATATCCATGGCGCTGGTACTGCTACCCAGTGTAAACCGAATTGTGCTGGCTTGTCCAGTATTGACTTTGCCAAGCGCTTGGATTACATGTGATGGTTCCGAGGAACCAGAAACACAAGCCGAACCGGTTGATGCGGCAATTCCCGCCAGATCTAGCGCGGTCATCAGCGCGTCTTGGTCAACGTTATGAAAAGTAAAGCTGACATTATCCGCAACACGAGTCTCCCCGACTGGTCCGTTTAGTTCTGCTTTCTGAATCTTGCTTAACCCTTTGATCAAAAGGTCGCGCAGCACAAAAATTTTTTCAGACCTTTTTTGACGATTCTCAAGTGATCCTAAAAGTTCAACAGCTTTTGCAAAGCCGACAATTCCGGATGTATTCTGTGTTCCTGGCCTTCTACCATATTCTTGGGAGCCTCCAATCATCAAATTTTGCATTTTAAGCCCTGATTTAATGTAAAGAGATCCGATTCCCTTGGGACCATAAAGCTTATGCGCGGAAAGGGTTAATAAATCGCAGCCGAGTTTTTCAACATTACAGTTATAGAATTTCGCAGCTTGGACGGCATCAATGTGATAAACAGATTTTAGGTTGTAGGTTTTAGGTTTTAGTTCCTTAAGAGTCTGCCCTATTTCACGAATTGGTAAAATTGTGCCAATCTCGTTTGAGACAAAAATGACGCTAACTAAAACAGTATTATCTTTGACAGCATTAATTATCTCTTGGGCGTTAATCAAACCATTTTTGTCAGGGGATACAAAAGTTGCTTCAATCACTCCCCTCTTTTCCAGATCTTTTATTAAATTGTAAACAGATTGGTGCTCAAGTTTTGTGGTGATGACATGCGGCTTAATTTTTGAATACCGAATCACGTGGTTTATCACACCCTGAATGGCCAGATTGTTCGCTTCCGTCGCGCCGGAGGTAAAAACAACTTCTTGAGACTTGGCGTTAATAAACCTGGCGATTTCTGTTCTGGCAAAATCAATCTTGGCTCGTGCCACTTGTCCCTCGCGATGGACAGAGCTTGGGTTACCGTAAATTTCTGACTCAAAACCACGCATTGTCTTGGCAACGCGCGGGTCAAGCGGTGTCGTAGCTGCGTAGTCTAAATATATTCGCTTCATCTTGACGACTTTCTGAAATCTGCGGCTTCCGCCTGCGCTTCGGTGTCAAAACACCGGATTGGGTTTGTAGTTCGGCTATAAAATGAGCCGCCTGGAACATGATAAATCATGCTGGAAGAGCCTTTAATTTTTCCATCACACTCGGTCTCTTTGTTTATTTCCGAATTTGTTTGTAAACCCGATATTGTTGGGGTATAATTACTCTGCTCTTGTGGCAGATCTGTCAGGGTATATCTCCCCAGTCCAAAAGCCAACCCAGCCACTAGCAAATAGCCGGTAGTTAAAATAATTTTTTGTTCATGAATTCTTAGAATGTTTTTATAATCCATACTATGCAGTACGCGTTTATTTTAGGGAGGGTCTATACCATGTCGCTGGCCGAAATTTTGCAAGTGCTCACTTCACTCGGTGTGATCTTTAAAATCATGGCCTGCTCCCCAGAAGTCGTGGTGATTGAAACCGATCAGCCGCTCAACGCGCAAGCGTTGCAACAGCGGTTGGGCGGAATCATTAAGATTATACGCCTTTTTGATACTTTTCAAAAGAAGGGTAAAGAATATCCTTCGCAAGTCCTAATTAACTATTTTACCTTCAAACGAATCAAGGATTACTTTCAGGAGTACTCCGGCAAGAAACAATTCGGCGTTTCCATCTATGCCCTTGATCCAACTCTGCAATTTCGTGAGGAAGTAACTAGGATTGCGTTTTTGATAAAAAAAATCTTGCAAGACCAGGCCCAAAGTGTGCGGGCTGTACTGCCGCAGTTCCCCGCTCAAGCTTTATCCTCTGTCCAAGTCAACGAAAATCAACTGCTACAAAAAGGAGCAGAGATTATCGTCATCTGTGGTAATCAAAGAATCTTTGTCGGCAAAACTTTGATCGTCCAAAACTATGAGGATTACGGTCGTCGCGATTTTCAACGCCCCGCGCGTGATGAAAAGGTCGGCATGATTCCGCCGAAGGTTGCGCAAACCATGCTCAATCTGGCCTTGCCCTTAAAACCTCTGGAATATATCCTAGATCCTTTCTGCGGCTGCGGGACAATTTTGCAAGAAGCGATTCTGATGGGATACCAAGCCATTGGCTCGGACCTGGAACAGAAGATGATTGAAAACAGCGAAAAAAACCTGGAATGGTTCCGTAACCGCTATCACGTCCCACCCAACCGATATAAACTTTTCAAATCCCATGCTGCGGAAATTTCTATCCAACTGCCCAAGTATAAAGTTGCTGCGGTAGTCACCGAAGGAACTCTTGGTCCAATCTACGGCAAGGTGCCGAAGAAAACTGAAATGCAAGCGAATTTTAAAAACTTAGAAAAACTATACGATCAGGTCTTTAAGGAATTTAAAAAAATCCTGGCTCCCGGCAGCAAGGTCGTCATTTCCCTGCCGGCTTACAAGACCCGACTATCTGACTACGAGTTTATGCCGAGTCTTGACTTTGTCCTGAAAAACGGGTACACTATCTTAGATCCGCTATCCGAAAGTTTAACAACCAAATATCGTTTCCTGCGCGTCACACCAAGAAAATCTATGATTTATGACCGCAGGGATCAAATCGTCGCCCGCGAAATTTTTATCTTTCAGCTCGGCAATACTTCTACAAACTCCTCATTACCAACTACTAACTAGCTTTTATGGCACATAAAAAAGCCGGCGGCTCTACAGCCCTTGGCCGGGACTCACAATCACAACGACTTGGAATCAAGCTCTTTGGCGGTCAAATCGCTAAAGTCGGCTCAATTTTGGTTCGGCAGAGGGGTACAAAATGGCATCCGGGTAAAAATGTCCGCATCGGGTCTGATGACACTTTGTACGCAGTTGTAGTTGGATCAGTAAAATTCACAGCGAAGAAAGTCCGTGGTTTTGACGGTAACCTGCACCAACGCCGCTTCGTACACGTTTTGCCACATGTAAAATAATTAAATATTATTCCAAAAATGCCTCACTCGGGGCGGTTTTTTTATTTCTTAATGCTGGCTTTTATAAATTCTCGAAATAGTGGTCCGGGGTTTAGAGGTCTTGATTTAAACTCGGGATGAAATTGCACGCCTACGAAAAATGGATGATCGGCAAGTTCTATTATTTCCACCAAATGACCGTCTGGTGAGGTGCCTGAGAAAATAAATCCTGCGGCTTCAAACTGCTTGCGATACTTATTATTAAATTCATAGCGATGGCGATGCCGCTCCTCAATCTTTCGTGAACCATAGGCCTTCTCGGCTCGTGAGCCTGGTTTGAGTACGCAAGCCCAGGCACCTAGCCGCATTGACGCGCCGTAATCCTTTTTTAGAAGTTTCTTTTCTTGGTCTGGCATCAAATTAATCACCGGATGTGGAGTGTCATCATCAACCTCCATCGTGTGCGCGTTCTTAAGTTTCAGAACGTTTCTTGCAAATTCTATAGTTGCCATTTGCATCCCATAACAAAGGCCTAAATATGGGACAAGATTTTCACGAGCATAGGTGATTGCCGAGATCATGCCCTCAATCCCCCTTTTGCCAAATCCTGGTGTAATCACAATCCCATCCATGTTCGCTAAAAGTTCAGTCCCCTGTTTTTCAATTTTTTCCGAATCAATCCAATGCAAAACCGGTTTGACTTTATTCTGCCAACTCGCGGCCTTTAGCGCTTCAATGATGGAAACATAAACATCGGAAAGATGATAATTGCCAGTGCTAAAATATTTACCCACCACGGCAATATTCACTTCTTTTTTCACAGTCTTCATAGTCCGAAGAAGTTTCCGCCACGGTTCCAAATCTTTTCGACCGGCTGGAAAACCTAATTTCGCGAGTATTTTCTCACCAAATTTCTGATCCTGCATGACCAGCGGGACTTCATAAATTGAGGCCACATCGGGATTGGCGATCACGTCTTCTTTGTGGACATTACAAAAAAGCGCGATCCGTTCCTTGCGTCGTTCGTCCACATAGTGCTCAGCACGGGCCACGACAAAATCCGGCTCAATACCCATGGAATTTAAAATTCGCACGGATTGCTGGACTGGTTTGGATTTCATTTCACCGATGTTACCCGGGATTGGGAGGTAGGCCACGTGAACCTGCAGAACATCTTCCGGATTCCGAAGTTTCATAATCCGAGTGGCTTCAAAAAAAATGCCATTCTGATATTCACCGACTGTCCCGCCCAGTTCCACGATCACAATGTCCGCATCCTTTCCGGCGGCTTTAAATCGTCGAATGATTTCATCCGTAATGTGCGGAATGGCTTCCACGTCTTCACCGTCATATTCAAAAGCCCGTTCTTTTCGTAAAACTTCCGAGTAGACCTGGCCGGTGGTGATGTAGTTAACCTTGGAAAGGCTGGTCCCCAAAAATCGCTCGTAATGACCCAGGTCCTGATCGGTTTCCACCCCATCGTCAGTGACAAAGACCTCCCCGTGTTCCTGTGGCCGGATCGTGCCAGCGTCAAAATTTAGGTACATATCCACTTTAACCGGTGAAATTTTATAACCTTTACTCTTTAAAATAGCGGCAATGGATGCCGCTGTGATGCCTTTTCCGAGGCCGGAAATCACGCCCCCGGAAACAAAGATAAATTTTGTGCTTGGCTTCTTTCGTTTGGCTGTCATACTGCTTCTACTTGTAATTGTACTAAAGCTACCTGGTCTTTGGCAAATCGGATTTCGATGCTGTGCAATCCCAAAGTTTTAATCGGTTCTTTCAGTTTGATGATGTCGGGATTAATCTCGACTCCCAATTTGGCATTTACTGCGTCCGCGATATCTTTTTCGTGAATCGCGGCAAACAAATGGGTTTTATCGGCCTTGGCTTTAATCGTGATGGTTCTGTTTTCTAATTTCTTTTTGAAATCCAATAACCGTCCCTGGTCTTTGGCAATCTTAGCAACTCGCTCCTGTGCTTCTTTCTGAACACGAGCCAGCACGCTACTTGTGGCAGGCAGCGCGAAATGCTTAGGAATTAAAAAATTTCTGGCATGTCCGTCAGAAACTTCTTTCACATCGCCCGTCCGTCCTAACCCTTCCACATCCTTGGTTAAAATCACTTTCATGCCCTCATTATACGCGCAAATACTTCCGCATGGCAATAGTAGACGCGATCCAGGTAAGCACAATACTGGCTAAAAAATTAATCAGTGTAATTTTCAAAAACAAAGTTTGCGTAAGGTCGCCTCCCACGCTTCCGAGTGAAAGAAATTCCTCAATTCTGCCGGAAAGCAAGGTTAAGAGACCATAGACAATTAAAGTCACAAACAAGGTCGCAAAGAGCGCGTACATCATCCCTTCAATCATAAATGGCCAACGAATATACCAATTCGTGGCCCCAACCAGTCGCATAATTTCCACTTCCTCTCGGCGATTGTAAATTGTCAGTCGCAAGGTGTTAAAAGTCACCATGACCGTCACGATCATGAAAATTCCGGCGAGAATTAATCCGAAACGCGTGATAAAATTAATTATTGCATGGAGTTTATCAATCACGCCTTGATTGTCACGCACCATTTGGAAATAGGGCGTAAATCGGTCGTTTTTCAAAGTGTCATAAATCGCCGGGTAGTCATCCAGATTGTCGGCTCTGACTGCGACGGAAGCCGGAATGGGGTTTTCCGAATCCGCGAATTCGCCAAGTGTCTGCAGCCAAATCGGTTCATCCGCGTGACGCTGTTTAAACAAGGCTTCGGCCTGCTCCCGTGAGGTAAAACTTACGGATTTGACGCGGGCTATCCTTTCCAATTCAGCTGTCGCATTGGTCATTTCTTGGTCAGTAGTGGTGTCTTTAAAATACGCCGTCACCACGCCAACTTTATCTGTAGAATTTTGGATGGACAACACGGTGAGCGTGTATAAAATTAAAATTGTAGAAATAATAAATAAAGTAATCGCGACCATGGATGTGGCGGCAAGTGAAACCCAGATGTTCCGAAAAAAATTCGTAAACCCTGATCGGATGAGACGTTTTACAGCCGAGGAGTTCATAGCATGTACTTTCCTTTTTGTTGATCGTAAATAACCTGACCCTTCTCAATCGTCACGACTCTTTTCTTGACACTGTTAACGAGTTCCTTGGCATGTGTGGCTAAAATTACCGTAGTCCCGGCTTTGTTGATTTTTATCAAGAGATCAATGATGTCCGCCGCGTTAATCGCATCCAGATTACCAGTCGGTTCGTCCGCCAAAAGCAAAACTGGGCGGTGAGATAAAGCCCGAGCAATAGCCACCCGTTGTTTTTCGCCACCGGACATTTCATGCGGGAAAGCATGCGCGCGTTCCACCAAGCCGACCATTTCTAAAATTTTTGGCACTTCTTTTTCTATGACGTGAGTTTTCTCACCTGACACTTCTAGAGCAAAGGCGACATTTTCATAGGCCGTGCGTTTGGGCAGCAACCTGATGTCTTGAAAAACCACACCGATTTTGCGGCGCAAATACGGAATATCTGAACGGCGGATCTGCGCCACGTCAATGTCATCAATAAAAATCCGTCCGCTGTTTGGTTTGTCTTCGCCAATAATCAATGATAAGAGCGTGGATTTGCCGGCGCCGGATTGGCCGACAAGCGAAACAAACTCACCTTTGTGGACTTCCAAAGAGACATTTTTAAGCGCTGTGAGGTTGTCGTAGATTTTTGTAACTTGGTCGAATTTAATCATCCCAGTATATCAACTTCGATAATGGTTTTTGAGTCCGCTTTTGCGAACCGTAAAAGCATTAGATTAATATTATCAAAAATCATAGCGATTAAAGTTACTTGTTTCAAAAACCATAAAAAGCAAAAGCATCGAAGTTGTATTACTGGGTCATTATCTATTATATCAAATTTATATGCTTTTCTAAATATTTTTTTACAAATTCGTCTAAATTGCCTTCCAGGACGCTTTCCGCGTCCGAAGTTTCGTATCCCGTGCGATGATCTTTGACTAATTTATATGGATGCAGCACATAAGAGCGAATTTGATTCCCCCACTCCGCGCTGTGAAATTCCCCTCGAATCTTCAATTTTTCTTCTTGCTGGCGCTGCTCTTCCAGTTGTACCAGTTTGCCGGCTAAAATCTTCAACGCCTGTTCCTTATTTTGTGTTTGGGATCTTTCATTTTGAATCGTCACGGTCAGCCCTGTGGGTTTATGGGTGGCCCGAATCGCGGAATAAGTGGTATTTACAGATTGTCCGCCATGCCCGCGTGAAGTTTTCGCTTCAATCTCAACTTCATCAAGATTAAGTTTGTATTCACCTTGTTCAATCACAGGCAGAATCTCAACCAGGGCAAATGATGTTTCGCGGGTGTGGGTAGAATTATACGGCGATTGCCGGACCAACCGATGCACACCGGCCTCACTTTTAAAATACCCATACGCAAATGGTCCGATAATTTCCACGACCACGCTTTTGATCCCAGCTTCACCGCCGCGGCTCTGGTCTACAACCATGGTTTTAAAATTTTTCTTCTCGGCGTATCTTAAATACATGCGCAGCAGCATCTCGGCCCAGTCCTGCGCATCCACGCCGCCAGCACCCGCATGGATGGATAAAATCGCGTCATGATTGTCATACTTGGCTGATAAAAAGGTCGTTAGCCGAAACTGCTCATAAGCAGCCCTTAGGACGCTAAATTTAGCCCTTAAATCAGCATCCATTGCCTTATCCGACTCTTTGACCGCCATACTGGCCAGCTCTTCTAAATCGGCTAAATCTGACTCAAATTCAAACCAAGCCGCAACCTGGTTTTTGAGTTCCGAAAGTCGCTTGGCTTTGAATTTTGCCATGCCCTGATCTGACCAGAAATTCGGGTCTGCCATGGCATCTTCTAACTCTAGAATTTTTTGTTTCTTCTGGGCGAGGTCAAAGATGCTCCTTCAGGTCGAGCAACTGGCCTTTTAAAGTTTTAATTTCTCGTAATAATTCTTCCATATTATTTTCCCGCGTTTGGGTCAGTGAGCCATTTATTCATATTGCGATGCCAGTTCGAAGGATCCGAGGTCTGGATTTCATCCCAGAGTTTTTTCGCCGACTCGGTATATAACTTTTGTTCTCTGACTAATTTTCGATTATTCTGGGTCCATTTACCGGGTAATTTCGAACCTAATTCCTCAATCTCTTTCAGTTCCAGATCAATATCCAGATTATCCGCGTCTTTCACAATCTTCGCTTCAATTGAATCTCGACTCTCATATTCTTCAATAGTTTTTCGATAATCCGCGACAATAGTCCCGGCAAACATGTCATCTGCAGCTTTATGTTCGTCAGCTTTGACGTAAACTTTCTGAACATAACTTAAATCCGAGGTTCTGGTTTCGGCGACATCATGAACCAAGGCCATCTTTATAATCTTGCTTTCGTCACCCATTTTTTCCATTCGCGAAATTATTATGGCCAACCAAATCAAACGATAAGTGTGCTCTAAATCAGACGCCACATCAAAACCCAAATGCTGTCGCCAACCTCGTGGGACATTCCGCAAGGATCCAATTTCGTATAGAAAATCTATATCGCGTTCATTGCTCATTTTTTTCATATTCCACAAACGAAAACTCCGGGTGGTCTTCGCGAAAAACTTCATTCCAAAGACTTTTGTCAAACTTAGGGAAGAGCACATCACCGTCTATTTCTTTGTGAACTTCGGTCAAGATAAGTTTATCAGCTTTATCAATTGTTTGCGAGTAGACTTGCCCGCCGCCAATAACCATGACTTCTTTGTGGTGCTCCAAATACTTAAGCGCTTCTTCCAAACTGTGAAAAACCTTTACCCCTTCTGGCGGTTGCCAATCAGTCTGGCGAGACACCACGATACTCTCTCGTTCCGGCAGGGGCTTTTTTAGCCGATTCATGATCGAATCAAAGGTTCTCTTACCCATCAGACACGCCTTACCAGTTGTCATTTGTTTAAAGTGTTTCAGGTCCTCTGGGATATACCAAGGCAAAGCATCGGCTTTGCCAATCACACCATTTTTCGAAACCGCCGCGATTAAAATCAATTTCATTGTTTTTCAAAAAAACCGCCGGAGACGCTTAAATCCGCTTTCAATGCCGGATAAGGATCATAATCAATCAGTTTGACCTTGTCTGGGGTAAAATCGTCAATGGTTTTTACTGACTTATCCAATGCCACTTTCGGAAATGGTTTTGGTTCGCGCATTAGTTGTTCTTTAGCCTGTTCCAGATGATTTTCATAAATATGCACATCGCCAAAGGTATGAACAAACTCTCCGGGTTTATATCCAGTCACCTGCGCCAAAATTATGGTGAGCAAAGCGTATGATGCGATATTGAACGGTACTCCTAGAAATATATCGGCTGTACGCTGGTAGAGTTGTAAGTTCAGTTTACCGTCAATCATGTCCAGTTGGTACATATTGTGACAGATCGGAAAACGTGACGCATCTTCATACGTGGCCATGGTGTATAAATATTCCGGATTCCAGGAATTTATAATCAAATTATGCGCGTTGGGATCCTCTTTCAACTCCTTGATAGCCCAGGCCAATTGGTCGATTGTCCGTCCCGGCGTCCTCGTTGGCCAACGACGCCACATTTCACCATAGATCCTCGGAAGTTCGCCGTGTTCTTTGGCAAAATTCTCATCGTCAATTAATTTCTGAACAAATTCATCCTTCGTCATCCCGGGATTTTTCTTATTGTAAATCTTATATGGATAATCATTCCAGATATGCACACCTTTACGCGCCAGATATGCGACATTTGTTTGCCCTGACATAAACCAATACAATTCTTCCACAATGCCGCGCCAAAAAACTTTTTTGGTGGTCAGAAGTGGAAAGCCCTCGGATAGATCAAATCGGATTTGTTTGCCGAACACGCTGAAAGACGCATCTCCGGTGCCGCGGTCAACTTTTTTGTATCCATGGTGAAGAATGTCCTTCAGTAAATCGAGATATTGATATTCCGGATGTTTGGTTGCCATGTCTATTCAATATTAAATACCTTCTCGGTTCCATAATAATCCTGCCAGTTTTTGTTATAGAAATCAAACATGCGCGCTAGGCGATCTTGGTTTAGTTCCAAAAGCCCCAGGTTGGCCATGATTTCCCGAATTTGGCCCTTCACCGCATCAGCTTGCGACTGGTTATCAATCACCTTTTCAAACTCCGCCAAATAGCCATAGCCCGCGTTTTTATCGACAGTTACATTCAGGCCTTGATATTTAAAGTCCTGTCTTTCTCGCGACCACTTGGCTTGATATTCAAACCCACAGTCCAGAAGTGCTTGATCAAGTTTTTCTAAAGTTAAGCCGATTTCCGTTTCAAATTCCATTCTGGCCGTGCCATTGCTCGAAGTCGTATCATCAACTGTCGCTTTAATCACGAGCAGAACTTTGTCATCCGCCAGCCTGGTTCTTAAAGAAACATCTTTCGCTTTTCCGAAACTCGAATCCAAGCTTAAGCTAAGTTTGTCAGACAATTTATGCAGGTCGCCATTAATAAAGTAGTGATTCAACTGCATGTGGCTTCCTAAAGATTGAAACGACGGATCTAGTTGTAGTCTCTTTATCAGTTTATCGGCATTGTCTTTGATTCCGAGCAGACTTTTGATTTCAATTTCAAATGAAGCCATTTATTTAATCTTTAAAAATTTAGAAACTTCACTCCAAATCATGGCGGCGATTTCCGCTTTGGGAAGCAGGGCGGTTTTGCCGGCCGCGTTGATTTGTCTGGAGTTTTTATCAGTTCCAGCCATCCGAAGCGCTTGCTTTAAAGCCTCCTGCTGATGCATCAAATCTGATTCCAGAATGTCTTCCTTGCCGCCAAACGCGTATTTACGCTCCTTCGCAGGCTTGCGTTTAATCATGCCCGAGGCGATAAGCACCGGAACATTTAGAAACAACGTCAGATCCGGCTTGGGCATGGCGAAAATCTCATATTCCATTTTCCCAATCCATTTAATAAATTCCGCTTTTTCTTTGCCATGCAAGTGCGCGGATTGGTGAATTTGATTAGCCGTCACATAACGGTTCAGTACTACAACTCGCCCTTCCTTAAGCCAGTTTACAATCTTATCCCGAAACTGAAACCGATTGACCGCAAACAGGGTGGCGGCCAAATATGGATTAAGTCGGCCAAATTCGTTCCGCAGATATCTGGCAATTAGTTCCCCGGTAAAACTTTCGTAAACCGGCACGTGCATCATGGCGGATTTGATATGAAGTTTTGTGAGGTGTTTATATAAAAGCTCTGACTGGGTGCGCTTCCCGGAGCCATCTGTCCCTTCAATTACGATGAGTTTACCTTTAGACATTATTTTTTCCTTTTCTTGGTCTTCGCGTTGTGGATTGCCAACCCGCCTGGAATTCTTTTCACGATCAGCATTTCTTTTTCCCGCCATTTCAGATCGCGCAACATTTGGGCAGGCAATAACAAACCTAGAGAAGATTTGCCGATTCGGGTTAGTTTTCTTTTATTATCAATTTTTCTTGGCATATATTTAAACACTTGCTAAAACACTTGCCTAAACAAGTGTTTATCTTTTTTGCTTACGGACTTCGATGGACAATTTTGAGGCGAGTGGGGTTTTCTGGCCGGAATATTTATTATCCTTCTTCTTGTTGTAAGGCACTTCCACTGGACTAGAAACTTCCTCAAAGGTAAACGCGCAAATTCGCATGCCGGGATACAGCGCAACCGGCATCACGCCTAAGTTGCCAAGCTCCATAGTAGGTTTCCCATTCCAGCCAGGATCAAAAATTGAAGCTGTGCCATGAACAATTATTCCAAGCCGGCCAAGTGAACTCCGGCCTTCGATCCGTCCAAGCAAATCATCGGCGAGTTCCAAATTTTCTTCTGTGGTAGCCAAAGCAAAATCTCCGGGTTGCATAATGAAAGGTTCGTCGTCAGACACTATGACCTCCTGCATAATTTTGTCTGTATCCACCGGCCCTTTCAAATCTATAAACGGGTGTGAGGATTGTTTAAACACGCGAAAGTTGTTGCCTAAATGCAAATCCAGCGAACAGGAGCCAAGCTGGACTTTCAAATCCGGCGCGGGTTTAATTTTAATCCGTCCACTCTTGAGGGCTTTTTTGATATCTCGATCCGATAGAATCATAAAATTCTTAAATATAATAACAAATTTGTAAAAAAAAAGCTAACCGAGATTTTGATACGGTTAGCCAAGGGTTTGCACGATCACGTTCCTGATTTCTCCTGACCACTCGACCTGGCGAGTTGATGGAGATTCCAGGGTGATTGTATTATCCGTTATGTACCTCCCTATTCCTCTAAAACTCTCGCTGGATCGCGAAAATCCTCAATGCTATCCTCAACAACCCCACGATCCTTACTGGCCGCGTGAATCACCGTACCCTGTCCTGTACAAATACCAACGTGTCCCACGCCGTCGGTTGGGTCAGTAAACCAATATGGCTTAGCACCATTCGCAAAAATCAAATCACCAGCTCTGACATCTGACACTCGCTTGCCCATCTCACGCTGATCGATAGAGTGCCTTGGGAGCCAAATTCCTGTCTTGGCGTAAACCCATTTGGTCAGTGTTGAGCAATCAACCGTGAATGGTGCCTCGAAATAATTTGCCCCTCGACGATACCGACTACTGCTGACGCAACCACGAGCAAGTTTAACGACATCGACTGCAGCGACCCGAAACCCTTTTTGCCAGAGAATCTCTAGCGCAGCCTTGGTTGATATCGGCAAGCACAATTCTTCCAAATCAACCGCGCACTTGTTGCCGACAGCCATGTATCCACGAATCATTTCTCCTCCTTGAGCAAACAAAAAAACTGCCCACTAGGGCAGCTTTTGAAATTGTAACCCTCACCCCCAGCCCCTCTCCCAGAGGGAGAGGGTAGCTACAAAATGAAGATAACAATTGCCCTAGTGTCCTAGTGTCCTAGGATGAGTTCAGCGTATGACGACCAAATCCTTTTGTTTCGGGTAACTAACATAATACTATTTTATATACAGTTAAAGAAATGTCAACTTGTACCTCCATGGTGGCCGATCGGCCATCTTGAGTGTACAACCCTTGAACCATCGGCAGTGATTGGTCTACAAAATAAAAAACTGGCAGGGCGAGTGCGGCTGCCAGAAACTCTACTTCTTAGTTTCGAACACGAGGTCGGGGCGGTAACTAGGAATGTACTGACGCATGAGCGTACACCATTCTTCGAGTCGATCTTCCATTCCCGATCCGTACGTGACTTGATCGAAAGGCATCAGCCGAGCCCGTGGCATTGCAAGTCGGTCCACCTCCCGCACTTCGTAGATGAGCTGATTTTGCTCGTTGTGCAGAGGCTCGTTGCTCGCCTTCTCCAATACAATCCCCATCAGCTTCAAAACAGCAACATGACGGGTATCAAGGATGAACGAACCCCGATAGCAGAACCACGCGCCCCAAGGCGTGAGGATCGCACGCGGATGGAGCGGACTACCAAGAACCATCTCGATGAAGATCCCCTCTTCCGTTGGCAGACAAGAAGGGTCAGGATTTTGCATCCGCTTGTCTTCACCATCGTGCCAGTAGAAAAGGCCAGATCCGAAACGGATATCGCTCCGCCGGCAAACCTCCAAGGTCCTGTTGGCCACCTGCACAGCAGCGCGAAATTGCGACATCCTTCCTTCGGTCATTATGTCCTCCGTAATACAAACAAAAATAGCACCATTCGGTGCTATTGGCAAATCGCTTTTTAAACTTTCACTTTTATCCCGGGGCCCATGGTGGCGTTAAGGCTGATTGCCTGGATATATTCTTTTTTGAGCCCCGCGGGCTTGGATTGATTGAGAGCGTCTAAAAATGTTTTGAAATTCGCAATGATTTGCTCATCCGGAAAATTGCTTTTACCTAAAATCATGTGAACATTGCCAGATTCGTCGTTTTTAAATTCCGCTTTGCCAGTGGCGAACTCTTTCACGGTTTTCGCAATGTCAGCACTGACAGTGCCTGACTTTGGATTCGGCATCAAACCTTTCGGACCGAGTAATTTCGCAATCGCTGACATTTTCGCCATCATGGCTGGCTCGGCAATTGCGATATCAAAGTTTAACTGTTCGGTTTCTTTAATTTTCTTTATCAGTTCCTCCCCGCCCACAACTACAGCACCGGCATCTGTGGCTTCCTTCTCTCTGCCGGATGTGACGAATGCCGCGATCCGTTTGGTTTTCCCTGTACCGTGCGGCAGGGTGACGGTTGAGCGAATTGACTGGTCGGATTTCTTCGGATCAATGCCCAGTCGGACATGCACTTCAATATTGCCCACAAATTTCGTGGTTGCGGTTTTCTTGGCCAAGGCAATCCCTTCGGAAAGCGCGTAGACTTTCATCGCGTCAACTTCTTTTAGCGCGGCATCTAATCTTTTTCCCATATATTCCTTTGTGGTGCGAGCGCTCAATGAGCTCCCACTGATTAATAACTAATTTAAAATTTATAATTTCTATTGAATTTATTAGTAAATAATTATTAAGAAATCACTAAAAACTATTAACTAATAACTTTTACTTAATCTCCACACCCATGGACCGAGCTGTACCTGCCACGATCTTTTCAGCGGCTTCGACGCTGTTGGCGTTTAAGTCCGGCATTTTCTGTTCCGCAATTTTTCGCAACTGGGCCTTACTAATGGTCCCAACTTTATTCTTCAGAGGATTGCCTGAACCTTTATCAATCCCCGCGGCTTTCAGAATCAGAATAGCTGCTGGCGGGGTTTTTAGGATAAAGCTAAAAGTCCGATCTTCGAAAATCGTAATTTCTGCTGGAATGATCACATCACCCATCGGTGCAGTTCGTTCGTTAAACTCTTTTATAAACGAAGCAATATTAATCCCATGGGGACCAAGCGCGGTTCCGGTTTGCTGACTGGGTGCCGCCTTGCCCGCAGGGAGTTGGATCTTAACGATTGTCTTAATTTTTTTCGCCATTATAGTTTCTTAATTTGTAAAAAGTCCAATTCAATCGGAGTTTCGCGGCCAAAGATGGATACCAAAACTTTCACCTTGCCCTTCTCATCATCAACTTCCGAAACTTTGCCTTCGTAATCTTTAAACGGTCCGTCCATAATGCGAACCAGGTCATTGGCCTTTACATCAATCTTATATTTCGGTTCTTCCACACCCATACGCTTCTGCAGTGAACCAATTTCCGTGTCCGACACCGGGGTTGGAATAGTTCCAGAACCCACAAATCCCGTAACATTGGGTGTATTACGAACCACATACCACGAATCGTCCGTGACAATCATTTCAACTAAAACGTAGCCTGGAAAAATCTTTTCTTCCACTGTGACGCGCTTGCCGTCCTTAATCTTAATCTTTTTTTCCTTCGGCACCAAGGCGTTAAAAATTTTATCTTCCATGCCCATGGATTCAATACGTTGTTTTAAATTAAACGCTACCGAATCTTCATAGCCGGAATAGGTATGCAAAACGTACCAATGTTTTTCACCTGTGATTTGCTGCCTGGCCATAATTATCGATTATTGACTACCCACTCAAAAAGTTTGGTCAAGCCGTAATCCACAGCGCCCAAAAACATCGCAACCGCTAGAGACAAAACGATCACAGCGATGGTGACACGGATCGTATCTTTGCGAGAAGGCCAGACAACCTTGCCTAATTCGGCTCTTGCTTCCCTGATGAATTGTAGTGGATTCGCCATTTTTGCCTCTCCCAGTATATCAACTTCGATAAATGGTTTTTGTCTGCTTTTGCCAAAGATTTACGACTAAAACTATTATCAATCTTAATCTATAATTTTGATGCTAATATATAAAAACCATTTGCGGCAAAAGCATCGAAGTTGTATTACTGGGCTCTTTTAAAAGGCCTTTCCGGGCCTTGTGTAGATATTATATAGGATCTGCTGTAAAATTGCAAATAAGGAGGATCTTATGACTAGGCTTCTCGGCCTGATTGTATTGGCACTTTTACTGTTCGCTTCTGTCGGACTTGGCCAAACGGCCAATGTGATGGAGGTCCGGGACAACCTCGTCCTGAAAAACTGCGATCGGAACAAACAGAATTGTGTCCCGAAAAACGACGACCTGGACGACGCAGATCTGATCGAGGTCACGGCGCGTTTCGCCTGGGTCTTCATGAACAACGCCCTTCCTGCTGACGCGCTCGCCCGAACTACAACACGCGCCAACAGCAGCCGAAGTAGTCTGACGGGACTGATGAATACCGGCCCGGCCAAGCGTCTCTTCTCCATCCTGACGCTATCGCAGCACAACGCAATTGTCAGGAAAGAGACGATCCCGGATCTCAAACTAGAAATTGAGTCCCTCAAGAGAGACCGGGATCAGATGCGATCGGAAATCGAGGGCTTGAAAGAGCAGGTTCGCAAACTAGGCAACGAGTAATCCACTCCTGCCTTTTTCTTTTATATATCCAAATTTTTCACGGTCTTCGCGTGGGTCTGGATGAAGTTCTTGCGTGGCGCAACTTCGTCGCCCATGAGCATTTCAAAAATTTTGCTCGCTTTTTCCGCGTCCCCCACGTTTACTTGCAACATGATGCGGTTTTGCGGATTCATGGTGGTTTCCCAAAGCTGGCCGGGATTCATTTCTCCCAAACCTTTGTAGCGCTGGACATTCACGCCTTTAACGTTTGTTTCACCCAACTCTTCGGTCGCGGCTTCTAGAACTGCCGTAATTACCTGGTTACTGCTTCCGGCTTGCTGTTTACTTTTTTTGTCCTGCGCGTCTTTCGAAAACTTCGTAATCAGCTCATCGCGTTGTTTTTCCGAAAAAGCGTAAGCCGCGTCTTTCCCTTTCTGCACGCGAAACAAGGGTGGCTGGGCGATGTATAAATATCCGCGATTAATAATCTCCGGAAAATACCGATAGAACAAAGTCAGCAGCAGCGTTCGGATGTGCGCGCCATCCACGTCCGCATCAGCCATGATGATGATCCGATGATAGCGGATTTTCTCAATATCAAACTGGTCCCCAACGCCGGCACCCAGGGCAATCACGACATTTTTAATTTGCTCGCTCGATAGCATCTTATCCAAGCGAGCCCGCTCCACGTTCAAAATTTTTCCCCGAAGCGGTAGGATCGCCTGAAACCGTCGGTCTCGTCCTTGTTTGGCTGAACCACCTGCCGAATCCCCCTCCACAATATAAAGTTCGGATTGGGCTGGATCAGATTCCGAGCAGTCGGCAAGTTTGCCAGGAAGCGCCAAGCCTTCCAGCACACCTTTGCGAATAACCGCATCACGCGCGGCTCTGGCTGCCATGCGCGCTTTGGCCGCCAATAAAACTTTTTCCAAAATTTTTCCCGCATCAGCCGGGTGTTCTTCCAGCCAAAATTCCAAACCTTGTCCCACCACATCTTCGACGATGCCGCGAACTTCGGCATTACCGAGTTTAGCCTTGGTCTGCCCTTCAAATTGCGGGTTGGCAAGTTTGACCGACACAATCGCGGTCAAACCTTCGCGCATGTCCTCCCCAGTCACCTTATCTGTTTCTTTAAAATAATTATTTTTAATGCCATAATTATTTAACGAGCGCGTGAGTGCTGAACGAAATCCGGTCATGTGCATGCCACCTTCGGCCGTGTGAATATTGTTGGCAAAAGTCAGTACGGTTTCCGAAAATTCGTCAGTGTATTGGATTGCCGCCTCCACGGAAACGCCTGCCACGGTTTTAGCCACATACATGGGACCGGTTTTGACATTCTTGTTGCGGTTAATGTGCTGAATATAGGAAACCAGGCCACCTTCAAAATAATATTGGTAAGAAAACCCGTCGCGCTCATCATTAATAATCAAATGCACGCCGCGAGTCAAGTACGCCTGTTGGCGATAGTGGTCTAAAACAAACTTAAGGTCAAAATCAAGCACCGTAAAAACTTCCGGGTCTGGTTTATAGGTGATTTTCGTCCCGCGTTGCCAGGAATCCATAGGTGGAACCTTGCCCTCCTGCTTGACTTTGCCTGTCGGTTGGCCGCGTTTGTATTCTTGGGTATAAATTTTACCGTCGCGGCGGACTTCTGCTCTGAGAGATTCGGAAAGCGCGTTTACCACGGAAACTCCGACACCATGTAAACCGCCGGAAACTTTATAGCCGGAAGCATCGCCGCCAAATTTGCCTCCAGCGTGCAAAACCGTCAGCACGGTTTCTAAAGCGGATTTTTTGGTTTGCTTGTGAATGTCCACCGGAATCCCGCGGCCGTCATCTTGCACTGACGCGGAGTTATCCTTGTGGATGACGATGTTGATTTCTTTGGCATGACCAG
>Ga0154950_123_pt1 | contig 70659 bp, 67 predicted proteins | sample RifCSPhighO2_01_FD_105918 | JGI IMG/M metagenome (GOLD analysis project Ga0154950, IMG submission 105918) | Candidatus Doudnabacteria bacterium RIFCSPHIGHO2_01_FULL_45_18 | reverse complement strand
ATTTTTATCACATCCACCGAAGAACATCATCTTCCCAAACTCGCCAAAGACGCACTTCTGCTGAAGGTTGAAAATAATGAAATAAAATAAAAAAAACCGCGAGTTGTTGTAACTCACGGCATTGGGGGTTGGAACACACGAGCCGCAATGTCGTTGCGGTAGCGCATGTTCTCGAAGTGGATTTGCGAAACCACAGAGTAGGCTCGATCGCGAGCCACTCGATAGGATTGAACTTTTCCAACCACGGTCAGGACCCGGCCGCCAGTGGCAAAAAAATCCTCGCCTTCCCGCACTGTGGCACCGTGGTAGACGTTAACGTCCAGAATGGCTTGTCCAGGAGTGATTGGTCCGGTGATTCGGTGTTTGATCATTTCCTTTTCCGGATACCGCCCAGAGACCATGGTTATGCCTACCGCAACTTGGTCTGACCACAGCGCCTGGTAGTTTTTGAGTCGCCCTGTGGCCGCAGCACGAAAGAGTTCAAACGCATCAGACTCAAGTAGTGGGAGAATCACCTGCGCCTCTGGGTCACCGAGTCGAACATTGAACTCGATCACCTTTGGTCCTTCGTCTGTCAGCATGAGCCCCACGTACAGAAATCCCCGGAAAGGATAGCCTTCCGCTTTCATGCCTTCTAGGGTGGGGTAGATGATCTCGCGCATGATCCGTTCACGAAGCCCAAGGTCGGCCATGGCAGGATGGGGAGCGAAAGCTCCCATGCCGCCGGTGTTTGGTCCGAGGTCGCCATCAAAGGCCCGTTTGTGGTCGCCGGCTGTTCCAAACTCAATCGCTACCGTGCCATCGCAGAGGACGAAGAACGAGCACTCTTCGCCGTTGAGTTTTTCTTCGATCACAATTCGCTCGCCAGCTTTCCCATGGACTTTCTCAACCATGAGTTCCAACACAGCCCTTTGAGCTTGTTGCGCGTCGTCACAGACGTAAACCCCCTTACCGTCGGCGAGTCCGTCAGCTTTTACGACCAGCGAGCAGTTCCGGTTTCGGACGTAGGCCAAAGCTTCGTCCGCATCCTCAAAAACCCTAAAGTCAGCAGTTAGAATGTTGTGCCGGCGCATGAACTCTTTGGCAAACACCTTACTGGTTTCAAGTCGGGCGGCGGCACGAGTTGGGCCGAGAAGTAAACTGCCTGCGGCAGCGAACTGATCTGCGATCCCGGCATCCAGCGGAGCCTCTGGGCCAACGAAAGTCAGGTCGGCATTCACGTAACCTGCAAGCCCAAGCATTTCCATCGGATTCGTAACTAGCGGAGTGTGGCCAGGCTTAATCAAGGGTCTTAAACCCACTACACCAGTGATGCCATTGCCAGGATACCAGAAGACATTGGCGCTTCTGGCCACGCTTTCAACCACCGAATGTTCTCTTGAGCCACTGCCTAGAACCAGCGCGACTGGTTTTTTCATTTCTCAATCCTCCGGAAGGTTTGGTAAACAACGTAGTTTGATTAAACTAACAGGTTTGGGGATTTTTTTCAAGCGTTAAAAAACACTTGTTTAGGCAAGTGTTTTAGCAAGTGTTTAATATTTATTCACCTTTTTGATCCGGTGGTAGGGCTTCGTAGAGATCTAGAATCAATTTTTCGACAGCTGCGGGGTTGGGGACGCGATCAAACACAAAGCGGGTAGTTTCGGCGGCTGTCTGCACATAGACATTACCATAATCCAAAAATGTTCCCAGCAAGCCCTTGGTCTCGGCCGTCACGTCCTCAATGTTACTTAAGTGCAGTTCCGACACCGTATGGTGCAACAGGGAAGTTTGAGTGACGTCCACTACTCGCTCGTTGGTAATAATTTGTAAATTCAAATAATACATGACCCACAGAATCAGTAAACCCAAAATCAAAAACATTAAATAGATGTTTTTGAGCAGATTGATCCAGTTCACATGGGGTTCGGTATTCAGGATAGGCGCATAGTTGGCGATCGCCCAGTCAGCTAAAAACAGGATTCCCACAAAGATCATCCAAAAAATAATTTTGCCTAAAAATACCATCCAATGCGGCCGGGTGATAAGCAGAACCTCTTCGTTCTCCTGCTGGCCAGGGAATAAATTGTGCGGATTAGAACCTAATTGCATGAAGATTCGTGATCGCCGCCGCATACAGCCCCGCGGCTATAATTAAGTATAAAATTGTGATCGTCATAGATAGAATTTTAGATCGGCCGAAACGTAAAAGCGCATAAAGCGCAATCAGGGAATAGATCGCAAATCCAATTATGGTGATATAAAACACCAAAGTAAGGATTGTGGTACCAAGACTAGTTGGTTGGTATGCGTTCATAGATTTTTTAGTTACGAATTTCTAGTTTTTAGTGAGTTTTTAATAACTAATTATATAATTAAAATTCACTAGAAACTAAAAACTGAAAATTAACAATTATAGCAGAGTTTGAGTGCCCGGTTTCTTAACGGGTTTCTTTAAATGCTCATATGCGGCCGGAGTGGCCACACGTCCCTTGGGTGTGCGAGCAATCAACCCCAGCCTCAGAAGGTAGGGTTCATAAATGTCTTCAATGGTGCCGGAATCTTCCGAGGTTGCCGCGGCTAGAGATGAAACCCCAACTGGGCCGCCGGCGAATTTATCAATTAACGCTTCTAAAATTCTTCGGTCATTGTTGTCTAGTCCTAAATCGTCAACCTCCAAAAGCGCCAGGGCTTCTTGGGCTATACGCTGGTTGATTTCCCCTTTGGCTTTGACTTGCGCAAAATCGCGCACACGTTTGAGCAGCCGGTTGGCCACACGCGGCGTGCGTCTGGCGCGTTTCGCAATCTCCGCTCGGCCACCTTCATCAATTGTGATGTTTAAAATTTTGGCCGCGCGTTTGATAATTTGTTCAATTTCCGGCACCTCGTAGTAATCTAAGCGGTAAGTCATGCCGAACCGATCGCGCAGGGGAGCGGTTAAGAGACCAATTCTGGTGGTCGCGCCAATCAGGGTAAATTTCGGCAAATCCAAACGCAAGGCCTTGGCGCCAGCGCCTTTACCCAAGACAATATCCAGGCAATAATCCTCCATGGCCGGGTACAAAACCTCTTCCACGATTTTATTTAAGCGATGAATTTCGTCAATGAACAAAATATCGTTTTCCGAAAGATTGGTTAAGAGTGCGGCCACGTCGCCAGCTTTTTCAATGGCCGGGCCGGATGTGATTTTGATATTTGCGCCAACCTCACGGGCGATAATGTGCGCCAAAGTGGTTTTCCCAAGTCCCGGTGGGCCATAAAGTAGGATATGCTCGAGAGTTTCTTTGCGGGCATGAGCCGCATCCACCAAGATTTTAAGGTTTGCCTTGATTTTTTCTTGACCCACATACTCGGCTAATTTTTGCGGCCGTAAAGTCGCCTCAAACAGGGTTTCGTCGGAAGCTGCGCTTGGGTTGATGATGTCTATTTCAACCGAGTCTTGGTTAATCATTTGTTTTAGTATATCATGTGTGGCCCATTGCGAGGAGTCCCGATTTATCGGGACGACGAAGCAATCTTAATTAAGATCGCCACGCGACTGCCAAGGGTTAAGCTGAATATATAAAGCAGTCGCTCGCGATGGGTTGACTAAAGGTTGCGCAAAAAGTCCACGGTTAGATAAACCCCCCAGGCCGTGGCCCCAACCGCCAGCGATGGTTTAGGCCGCATGGTCCAGGCCGTGCCGGCGATATCTAAGTGGATCCAAGGGGTTGTGCCGATGAAATGTTCTAAAAACATGGCGCCGGCTGTTGCTCCGGCCAATCCTTTTTCCCCCACGTTTCGGATATCAGCCACTTGGCTTTTAATATGTTCTTTATATTCTTCTGGCATGGGGAGAGGCCAAAAATTTTCCGCAGCTGTCGCCGCCGCTTTTTTAAATCCGGCGTCATACGATTTGGTATTGGCAAAAAATCCGGCTAGCTGATCTCCTAAGGCCACAAGCACGGCGCCGGTTAAGGTGGCGTAATCAATAATGAGCTTTGGTTGAAAGTGCGCTCTGGCGTAATCAATTGCATCCGCCAGCACCAGGCGGCCTTCGGCATCGGTGTTAACAATCTCCACACTGACTCCTGATTTGGAAATTAAAATGTCGCCCGGCTTGGTGGCTTGGCCAGAAATTAAGTTCTCGGTCGAGGGAATTAAACCAATAAGGTGGATTGGTAATTTCAGTTGACTGACGGCTTCAAAAATTGCCAGGACGTCAGCGGCGCCACACATGTCATATTTCATTTCTTCCATGCGATCCGCCGGCTTAATAGATATGCCGCCGGAATCAAAAGTCAGCCCCTTGCCGATTAAGACAATTGGTTCAAGTTTTTTATTTTCCGCCTGCCTGCCGGCAGGCAGGTATTCGAGCACTATAAATCTAGCTGGTTCATCCGAACCCTTAGCCACACCGGCAAGCAGGCCCATTTTTTCTTTCTTGATTTCGGCAGGGCCTAAAATTTTACAGGCGAATTTATATTTTCGCGCTAACTCCTGCGCGTATTTGGCTAAATGGCTTGGGGTGACCAAGTTGCCTGGATGGTTGGCAAGACTTCGGGCTTCATTGGCGGCCAGGCCGATAATGATGCCGTGTTCGATGGCCTGATTGATTTTTTTGCCGCTTATTTTGGTAATTAGTTCCAGGCTTTGAAGTTTTCTTGGAGTTTTTTCTTGTTTATATTCGTCAAAATGGTAGTGGCTGAAAATTACGCCAAAAGCCGTCAGTTCCATGAACTTCACTGGTGAAAGTTTAGAAACTTTGGGCAGAACCAATGATGCTTGGGCCACATCCAAGGTTCTGATATAAGACATGATGCTGTGTATGGCTTGCCGCCAGGCTTGGGGTCCAAACTTTTGCTTGTGGCCGAGCCCTACAAGCAAAATCCGCTTCTGGCCTTGATTGGAGTAAACCATTTGGGTTGCCCCTAAAGTATTTTTGAAATCCAAAAGCACTGCCTGTGGTAGCGCGATTGGTGATTGGTCTTTTTCGAACAAGGGCAGAATGATTAGATCAGTCTGAATGGTTTTGTTCGTACTTATTTTGATCATAAAGAATGTTTAAGTGGTCGGTTGTGGATCTGGTTGCGCATCAGGATTGGGAGTTGCGCTTTGTTCTGATGAATCGCGATGATACAGCGCTGGCGGGGAATACGCGCTTTTAAACTCTTGATCCGTAGTTTGGCCATTAAGGGTCACATGCCTGGTCCAGATCGCTTTCATGGATCCATCAGGCTTCTGATCGTATTGGGTGGGGCCTTCAAAGCTTACCGTTCGATTATCTTTCGTGGCGTACAAGTTAAAATATAATTTGGTTCCCACAATTTTGGTTTGAATCAACAATTTGCTTGGCAAATTATTAACAAATTTTAAATCTACGGCTCCGGGATAGATCGTGGCATCCGTTCCCTGGGGAGCATAGTATTGTACCGCAAAGCTGTGGTTTCGTCTAGCCGTAATCGGCAAACCGGCGTTCATGGCCGCCCGGAAGGTCGTGGAGGAAACTTGGCAAAGCCCACCGCCGAATTCTGGGGTCACGCCGCCAGCTTTAATCACCAGTTCCGGTAAAAAGCCGTGCTCGCCATCCACGTCACCCAAATACTTATTAAACGAAAATACTTCACCCGGCTCTATGATGAGGCCATTGAATTTATTCGCTCCTACCGTCAGGTTGTGAATCCGGTTTTTTGGTGAACCTGCAAAATCCGATTCACCCACAGCCACCAGCTCGTTAATCCCAAGACGGTTCGTGTCGGATAATTTAACCGCCGGTTCGCTGATTAAAACTGGCAGACTGATTTCCGCTTGGTCTGACCGTAGCAGAATTTTAAGCGTATATAAATCCAAAGCCTGGCCGTTTTGTCCCGGATTAAATTCCGCGGCGCGATTTCCGTCCATAACCAGTTTGGCATCTTGGCCGACTTGGTTGACCTGACTACTGATATCATCCAGTTGTTTGATCGAGATTTCGTCTAAGAGCCAGGTCTGAGCCAGTTCCTCGCGCCCCAAAATAGCTTGCTTGGCAAGCATAGTTAAGTCCAGGTCGTTTCTGATGGGCAGGAGGTTAACCGTGCCTGACGGGAACGGTAAAACTTCCCAAGTTTTGTCGAAAAAGAGCAAGGTTTTGGCCGATGCAAGATTAGGCACGATAAATAAATAAATAACCATCGCGAGGCCGAAGGCCGTGGCGATCTTTTTTAAAGATTGCTTCGTCGGAACGTTCCTCCTCGCAATGGTCCTAATTTTGAAACTTGATTGTAATATCGCGTTGATCATAAGGTTTAACTTGAAAGTGAATAACAAGATCGCATTGTTTGAAAATTTTCGGAAATTTGTCCACCCATTCAATCAGGACAATGTTTTTGCCACCAATGATTTCTTCTAAACCTAAGGGGGCTAGTTGCTTGAGATGAGCAAGCCGATAGAAATCTAAATGGTATAAAAATTTAGAACCCAATCGGTATTGATGCGAAATCACAAACGTTGGGCTGTGAATTTTTTTAAAGCCTAATTTGGTGGCAAAAGCTTTGACAAAAGTCGTTTTGCCGCTGCCTAAATTGCCAGTCAGGCCAATGACCATGCCTGTTTTTTTGACTTCCTTTGCCAAATTTTGGGCTAGTTTTTTAACCTGAACCAAAGCGAGATTTTTGAATTGCATCAGGGTTATATTAACATTAGTTGACGAATGGAGTAAAACCTATTATAGTACTATGATTTGGTTGCCAAATCACCTCAAATTTATGGATTCCACCCAAACTCTCATTAATAAAGTTTCCCAGGTCCAAAGTATTCTGATTATCACAGCAGGGAATACTGGAGACGGTCTTGCTTCCGGGCTTGCCCTGCAGGCTTTTTTAAGCAAGCTGGAAAAAGAGGTTAAGCTCTTAAGTTACACTCAAATCAATCCGCGATTTGGTTTTTTGGAAGGGACCTCCGGGGTTTCCCAACAGATTGATCTGACCAAAAGCTTTGTAATTAATGTTGCAACCGGACGCACGCGTTTAGAGGAACTTAGTTACAAAAAGCAGACTGACCAGCTGTCCATATACTTAAAACCCGTGAAGGGCGAGTTTGGGCCGACTGACATCTCGTTTGGCAGTTCGAATTTCCCTTTTGAGTTGGTGATTTTAATCGGCGTGTCGGCGCTGGAACAACTGGGCGAATTTTATAACCAAAACGCGCCGTTGTTTTTCGAGACCCCAATTTTGAACATTGACTTTCGTGGCAGTAATGAAAATTACGCGCAATTTAATCTGGTGGACTTAACCGCGACTTCCTGCAGCGAAATTGTTTTGGATTTAATTAATAAATTTGAAAGCACTTTACTTGACGAATCCATGGCCACGCAACTTTTAGCCGGCATTATCGCGGAGACCAACAGTTTCCAGCATGTACGCACGACCCCTCAAACTTTTCTGAAAGCTTCCCAGCTGGTAAGTCTGGGAGCCAAACAACAGGAGATCATCAATCACTTATATAAGAGTAAAAGTCTAGGACTTTTAAAATTATGGGGCAGGGTTTTGGCGCGCTTAAAACAGGACTTTAATAATTTACTGGTTTATTCCGCAGTGAATCAATCTGATCTGGATAAAGCGCAAGCGACACAGGAGGATGCAAACAGCATTATTAAAGAGATGGCTGCGAATTTGGGCTTTGCTAAAATTTTCGTGTTTCTCAAAGAAGAAGCCAACGCAACCACGACCGTATTTTGTCAAAGTCACTTGCCCCTGCCACTCGCTTCCATGTTTAGCCAATTTCAACCGGAGAGTTTCAACCACCAAACAATTAAGTTCACCATCTTGAAACCCCTGATGGAAACTGAAAAACAAGTGCTTCAAATCCTTGGCAACGAAGTCTTAAGGGCCAAATTGTGATATAATAAACATAAATTACTTAAGCTTAAGTCTATGCAGCCTTTGGATAAAGCCGCCAAGGTTAAGCAGGTTTACACCGAGCTTAATCGCAAGTTTGAAGAAGAAGAAACCCAAACCAAAGCAACTGATCAAAAAATTGCGTATCTGAATTTGTATGGTTTTCCCATTGATCCGCAAGCTTTAGCTTTGGTGTCGTTTGATCGCGCTCAGACTTTGGGGGCGGCAATTTTTTTGAAAGAAAAAAATCATCTGAAAGTCGGGATCACACAGCGCACGGACGAGGCCAGTAAACTTCTGAAAGAGTTGTCAGCGCAAGGATACTTGGTTGATGTGGTGATGATCTCGAATAGTAGCTTGCAGCACGCCTTGGATGAATACTCCAAGGTGATTGTGAGCAAACATAAATCCGAAGCAATTATTTTGAAAAGTTCGGATTATCAAATCGGGGCACTTTCTGAATTAGCCGCGAAATTTTCCGGGACTTCGGCCACCGGGATGATTGAAAGTATCCTAGGATTCGGTTTGCACCTAGCCGCTTCGGATGTTCACATCGAGCCGGAAGCAGGTGCTTCGAAAATTCGGTTTCGGATTGACGGGGTCTTGCAGGACGCGGCGACCTTACCACAAAATATTTATCAGCAAATTATTTCGCGCGTCAAAATTCTATCTAAAGTGAAGTTGAACGTTACGAACACTCCCCAAGACGGAAGTTTCAGCTTAACCTTGGATTCGGCTCCCATCGACATTCGCGTCTCGGTGATTCCGTCCGCGTTTGGCGAATCCGTGGTTATGCGAATTTTGCGACAAGACAAAGGCTCTCTCCAATTTGATGAACTTGGTCTTACGGGCTTGGCGAAAGAACAGATGTTGCAGGAAATCCAGAAACCAAACGGCATGATTCTGACGACTGGCCCGACAGGCAGCGGGAAAACCACAACGCTTTATGCAATTTTGAACAAACTGAATGAGCCAGGGGTAAAAATTATCACTCTGGAAGATCCAGTGGAGTATAAATTAACAGGGATTACGCAAACGCCGATCGATGCGCGTGTGGGTATGACATTTGCAGCCGGTCTGCGGGCAATTCTGCGCCAAGATCCGGACATTGTCATGGTTGGGGAAATGCGCGATCTGGAAACCGCGGAAACCGCCTGTCAGGCGGCCCTGACTGGGCATATTGTGTTATCAACTTTGCACACGAATGACGCCGCCGCGACCCTTCCCAGACTTTTGGACTTGGGAGTGAAACCTTTTGTATTGGGACCGGCGATTAACGCCATTATTGCTCAGAGATTGGTGCGGAAAATTTGTCAGTCTTGCAAGGTTGTTTACCAACTGCCTGCTAACTTGCAGAGTCGGGTGGAAATGATTTTAAAAACTATTCCTAAAGCATCTCGAGCAGAAATCCCCTCAAAATTAATTTTTTATCACTCGCCAGGATGCGATAAATGCCAAGGGTTGGGCTACAAGGGCCGGATCGGGGTGTACGAAATGTTTGTGATCAATGATGCGATTGAAAAATTAATTATTAAAATGGCAACCACCACGGAAATAAAAAAGCAGGCCATTGTGGATGGCATGCTGACCATGGCGCAAGACGGTCTTTTGAAAGCTTTGCAAGGAATTACGGACGTGGAGGAAGTCTTCCGTGTCACCGAGGAATAAATTTATGGTGAACGATAACGAGATAAAATATTTGGAGGCCGAAGTCCGAAGAATAGAGTCGGATTTGTCTGCCAAAAAATTGACAGGTACTCCAGAAGAAGTAAAAAAATTGGAAGAAGAATTGGCGCGCAAAAAACTGGGCCTTAGCGATCTGAAAAGTCGAAAACGACGCGAAGAAGACCAACAAAGAAGAGCCGATGTTCAGAAAAAAATGGATGACCGAAGAAAGGGCCCGGGATTTCGGGCAAATTAAGATGAAAATCCAATGGAACAAAGTGACTTGGTATAGTAAGCTTGTCGCCGTCATAGTATTTATCTTGGTGTTATTACTCGGTATTTATATCGGACGAGAATACGAAAAAATAACTCAGGAGGTAGCTCCGGAGTTAAGTCTGTAATTAACTACGTAGTTAGATACGTATTAACTGAATCGCCCAAAAGGCGGTTTTATTATATGATTTTTGAGATGATAATAAATTTCACTATCGTTAACATTATTATCAGTGGGTGATTTGGCATCTTTTCAGAAGCGATTTATCGTTTGGAAAGCGATCTGCGGATAATATGTGGACATAAGAACTGATTGAAAGATGCTCAGCCAGTTCGTATATTTCTTTTTCACACTTGAATGGGAGTAAAAAGACGCTTCTTTGGAAATGAACAAATCCCAACTCTTTAAGTTTCCTGCGAAAGACATGCCGAGCTGGTTTATGTTCTTCAGGGATATCAAACATAACTATTCGCCACTTGGCATCCCAGGCATGAGGAGCAATTTTGATCATATCAAGGTCAGCATTTTGTAAATGTTTCAACCCAAGCTTAGTCAGGACCATCTGTATCTTACCGGATTTATTTTCAAGAGCTATAAATTTTTTTCGTTTAAGATATCGAATAGAATGTCCAATTTGTTTATTGTTATACTTAGCCCCGAACCGTTTCTTTAATAGGGCTTTGATTACCAAATAGGGCAGTTGTGGAGATAAAATTGAAACTAACAAAAACAAGCTTCCCAGTCCCACAAGCTTTAGAAGATAAACAGATAAGTGTTCGTTTGGTTTTCGTGGCACGTTATAAACTTAACTATAGTTAATATTATAACGTCGGTAATAATTGTCAAGTCTAAGGGCTCGATAAAGAGGCGATTTTTTGGTATGATTTGGGTATGGAAGACTATAGTGTACAGGCTAAAGAAATTATAAATAAGATTTTGTATATCACTATCGCGACAGTGAGTCCAAATGGTGAACCTTGGAATACACCGGTTTACTCTTCGTTCGACGAGGAATATAATTTTTTCTGGGTGTCCGATCAGTACTCGCAGCATTCAAAAAATATTGCCAGTAATAAAAACGTCTTTTTAGCAATCTACGATTCTACGGCGAAGGAAGGAACCGGTCGTGGGGTTTATATCCAAGCAGAAGCGTCCATGATTATAGATAAACAAGAAATTGAACGCATCTTAAAGTATCAATATGGACGAAAAAATAAACCAACAAGACCCGTTACTGATTTTATACAAGAAAGTCCTCGGAGAGTCTATAAAGCAGTACCTAAACAAGTTTGGATAAATACTGCTGATAAAATTAATGGACATCATGTGGATAAGAGAATAGAGGTAAAATTAAGATAATGGATTTTAAGAAAAAATTACTCTTAATTGATGGGCATGCGCTGTTTCATCGCGCTTATCATGCCCTGCCCAACATGACCGGGCCGGGTGGGTTTCCAACCGGCGCGATTTTTGGATTTTTATCCATGTTTCTGAAAGCCTTAGCAGATATTAAGCCCACGCACGCGCTGGTGACGTTTGATGTAAAGGGTCCGACTTTTCGTGATAAATTGTCCGCCGATTATAAAGCCACCAGAAAAGCGCCAGATGAGGCCATGATGGTTCAGCTACCGAAACTGAAAGAAATTCTCAAAGCTTTGAATATGCCAATTTATGAAAAAGCCGGTTTTGAAGCTGATGATTTACTGGGAATTATTTGCCATAAAACTCCGAAAGATGTTTTGAACATCATCGTGACCGGGGATTTGGATTTATTGCAGTTGATTGATAACCATACGCAAGTTTATCGATTTAAAATCGGCTTTTCCGATATTCAAATTTTTGATGCGGACAAAATGGTAGAAATCTACGGTTTGCATCCGAGTCAGTGGGTGGATTATAAAGCGATTCGGGGGGATACCTCGGATAATATTCCTGGCGTGCCAGGGATTGGGGAGAAGGGCGCACTGGAGTTGATGAAGACCTTTGGCAGTTTGGATGGGGTATATGAGGCTGCAGATAAAGGATCAAAAAAAATTAAAGACGGCACGCTCAAAAAATTAGTTGCCGGCAAAGCCAAAGCTTATCTGTCCCAGAAACTGGCTACGATTGATCAGAAGGATCATTTAGACTTTGATTTTAAAGATACTGAAATTGGTGATTATGAAAAAAACAAGGTTACGGAACTGCTGCATGCCCTTGGCATTCGCGCCCTCATTGCTAGATTGCCAAAATTGAGCCAAGAAGCGGAAGCCAAGGCTGAAAAGAAGGCCGAAAAGATATCACCTGTGGAAATTGTGGATGAAGATCATCTGCCCAAATTGATTAAATCACTGTCAGATAAAAAAGCTTTAGCGATTTTTACGGATGCGTCAGGGGTGTCGGTGGCGACAAGCGGGGAACACAGTTATAAATTTACAACACCTACTCGCATCAAAGGAGTGTTAGAAGATGAAGATATCCAAAAAATTGGCCACGATTTGAAAGTTAATTATTCCGATTTGCGAAAAGCAGGAATTGAGTTAACGCCACTGTCATTTGATACGCAGATTGCCATGTTTCTGGCTGACCCGGGTCGCCGCCATTATTTGCTGGACGGCAAAGACGCGGCTTCGGTGTTTCGCCTCTATCACAGCATTGGCTCGGAATTGAAAGAAAAGAAACTCACCCAGATTTTTGAAGATATTGAAATGCCGCTGCTTGCCGTGCTGATCAAAATGGAAGCGCGCGGGATTAAGCTCGATAAAGCCTGGCTAAAAGCTTTAAGCTTGAAGCTTGAAACTCGTATCACAAAATTGACGAAAGAGATTCACAAGCAAGCCAAGAGTAAATTTAATATCGCCTCACCGATTCAACTGCGGGAAATTTTGTTTGAAAAGTTAAAAATCCCGACGGATAATCTAAAAAAAACTGGCAAAACTAAAGAATTATCCACGGCAGCGGAACAATTGGAAAAATTACGCGGCCTACACCCAATCATTGATTCAATTTTCGAATACCGGGAATTAACCAAGCTTAAATCCACTTATGTAGATGCTTTGCCAGAATTAGTTTTTCCTGATGACGGCCGGATTCATACAACTTATAACCAAACTATAGCCGCGACCGGCCGATTGTCGTCGCTGAATCCTAATTTGCAGAATATTCCCATCCGTTCGGATCTGGGAAACGAAGTTCGGAAGGCGTTTGTGGCAGAACAAGGCAAGGCTTTGCTCTCACTGGATTATTCACAGATTGAACTTCGCATTGCGGCCTCCATGTCCCAAGATAAAGAGATGATGCGCATATTTAAATCCGGCGAAGATTTTCATTCCGCCACTGCGGCGAAAATTTTCGGCGTGAAAGAAGATAAAATCACGCCGAACCAAAGGCGCGATGCTAAAACCATAAATTTTAGCATTCTCTATGGTGTTTCGGCGTTTGGATTATCCGAACGATCCGAGATGGAACGCGGTGAAGCGCAGGAATATATCCAGAAATACTATGAAGCCTTTCCAAGATTGAAAGAATTTATCGATAAAATGAAAGATTCGGCGCATAAAGATGGGTTTATCAGAAATCCTTTGGGTCGGATCCGATATTTTCCGGAAATTAACTCTTCAAATTTTGCGGTTCGTGGTGGCGCCGAGCGCGCGGCCGTGAATATGCCGCTGCAATCCTTAGCCGCGGATATTATGAAGATGGCCATGATTGAAATTGAGAGGAAGTACCCAGAAGCTAACATGATTTTATCTGTCCACGATGAATTAGTCTTTGAAGTAGATCAAGATGAAGCGAAAAAAATTGCGCCGAAGCTTCGATATATCATGGAATCAGTCTATAAATTAAAAGTGCCAATTGTGGTGGCAGCCAAAGCCGGCCTTAATTGGGCGGAGATGACAGAAATATGACCTTTGATGTCATGGTGGAAATTCCGAAAGGCTCGGAAAACAAATATGAGTATGACGAAGTCAAAAAAGCTATGGTTTTGGATTTTGTGTTTAAGGATGGTCTGAAGTTTTTATTTAATTACGGGTTTATTCCAAACACCCTAGGTGGAGATGGGGACACGCTCGATGTAATTTTACTTGGGGACAAGCCAATTGCTTCCGGCAGTATGGTCAAAGCGAGGGCAATTGGGATTATGCGGATGCTGGACCGAGGAGAGCAGGATGATAAAATCATCGCCGTCGAAGCATCCGCGCCAGATGAGAAGTACGACCCGGAAGCACTTCGAAAGTTTTATGCCGAAGTGGCCCGCCAAAAGCAAAAGATCATTGAGATTACAGGATTTGAAGGCGCGGATCAGACCGAAGAGGAGATTAAGAAAGCAATGATTTAAAAAACCGCCCGAAGGCGGTTTTTAGTTTCCGATTATTTTACTTTCGCGACCATGTCGGCTAGTCGGGATTTGTGGCGATTGGCGTTATTCTTGTGAATAATGTTTTTCTTGGCGGCTTTATCCAGCGCGGCAAACGCCAAAGATAAGGCCTTCTGGGCTTCGGATTTATTCGCGGCGGCGGTGAATTTCCGAACCGCCTTCGCGGTTTTCTTAATCTGGTCCAGGGCCTTGAGGTTTACCACCCGGCGTTTGATATTTTGCCTGGCGGCCTTGATTGCTGATTTAGTATTCGGCATAGCTTTGAGATAATAGCAGAAATCAGGGTGGTAATCAAGTCCTTTAAATGTTAGACTGCAAATAAGAATTAAGAAATATATGAACTACGATACCTTAGCCTCGCAAGATAGTATTCAAAAAACCATCCAAGCGTTGAAAGAACATGGTGTGGAAGCTGAATTAGTCGCGACCAAAAAAGAAGCTTTGGCAAAAATCAAAGAATTAATTCCAGCAGGCTCGTCCGTGATGAATGGTTCGTCACGAACGCTCGAACAAATTGGCTTTGTGGAGTATCTTCAATCCGGCTTGCACGGATGGAATAATTTGCACGCCGGAATTTTAGCTGAAAAAGATCCGGCCAGACAGATGGAAATGCGCCGCCAAGCCGTCTTATCAGATTATTATTTGGGTTCTGTGCATGCGGTTTCTGAAACTGGAGAAATGGTGATTGCATCCAACACCGGCAGTCAATTACCTTATATTGTGAATACTGCGCCGAACTTAATCTTTGTGGTCGGGGCCCAGAAAATTATGCCAACCCTACCTGATGCCATAAAAAGATTAGAAGAATATGTGGTGCCTCTGGAAGATAAGCGATTGTTCGCCGTATATCAGGCCCACACCATGATGTCCAAGGTTTTGATTTTTCACAGGGAGAACCAGCGAATGGGCCGCCAGGTGCGTGTAATATTCGTGAACGAAAAATTAGGGTTTTAGTTATTTAAACTTATGTTTTTTCATTCGAGTCTTATTGCGGATCGCCGTGATTTGATCGCGCAAGGCGGCGGCTTTTTCGAAATCCAGGTTGCGGGAAGCCAAATCCATCTGATCTCGTAGCTCCTCAATCGCATACGCGATATCCTGTTTGGTCATTTTCGTTAAGTCCATTTCTTTGGAAGTGTCGGTTTTTTCTTCCACGGCTTTCATACCGGCCAAGCGAGTTTCTTTGATGGATTTTTGAATGCCTTGCGGAATAATATCATGCTTTTTATTATAGTCTTGCTGATTTTTTCGGCGCCGTAAGACCTCATCCATGGCTCGCTGCATAGATCCAGTGACGCGATCAGCATACATAATGACATGGCCGTCAATGTGGCGCGCGGCCCGGCCCATGGTTTGGATGAGGGACGTATCGGAGCGCAGGAACCCTTCTTTGTCGGCGTCCAGGATGGCGACCAGGGACACTTCTGGCAAGTCCAACCCTTCCCGTAGGAGGTTGATGCCAATTACGACATCATAAACTCCCAGCCGCAAATCGCGTAGAATTTCCAGCCGCTCCAAAGTTTGAATGTCAGAATGCAGGTAATGCCCACGGATGCCATATTCCACTAAGTAATTCGATAATTCCTCGGCCATATTTTTGGTAAGCGTGGTCACCAGCACGCGCTGCTTCTTTTTAACTCGTTTCTGAATTTCTTCCATGAGATCATCCACCTGATTTTTGGTTGGCCGGATTTCAATTTCTGGATCAAGTAAGCCGGTTGGGCGGATCAGCTGTTCCGCCACTTGTTTGGAAACTTTAATTTCCCGCTCTTTGGTCGGGGTGGCCGAGACAAAGATTGTTTGATCAATGATTTTTTCAAATTCTTCAAACTTCAGGGGTCGGTTATCCATAGCGGAAGGGAGTCGAAAGCCATAATCCACCAAAGTTTTCTTTCGCGACTGATCCCCCAGATACATCCCACCAATTTGCGGCAGAGTCATGTGGGATTCGTCGATGAAAAGTAAAAAATTATCCGGAAAATAATCCAGTAGCGTGGAAGGTGGCTCACCGGGTTTGCGAAAATCCAAGTGGCGGGAGTAGTTTTCAATGCCTGATACAAACCCGGTCTCCAGCATCATCTCAATGTCAAAGTTGGTGCGCTGTTCAATGCGCTGGGCTTCAATGGGTTTATCCTGTTTTTTAAAAAGTTTGATTTGGTCCCGCAGTTCCGCGCGGATATTTTCGACGGCAGCCAATAATTTTTCTTTGGTGGTTACGAAATGCTTGGCCGGAAAGATGGTTAGGTCCTTGCGGTTGCCGAAATCTTGTCCAGTTAAGGGGTCATGCTCGGAAATTTTCTCGATCTCATCCCCATAAAAATTTAAACGTAGGATTTTGTCAGCGGAAGCAGGGATCAACTCCACCACATCCCCACGCACGCGAAATGTGCCGCGGGTCAGGTTGAGATCATTGCGAGTAAATTGCAGGTCAGTTAAGCGACGCAAAAATTTATCGCGTTTGATACTCGCGCCAACTTTAATCGGGATGGACAAATCCAAATAGTCGCCCGGATTACCCAGCCCGTAAATACAGGACACAGACGCGACGATCAAAACGTCTTTGCGGGACAATAAACTTTGCGTGGCCGCGTTTCGCAATTTATCAATTTCTTCGTTGATCTCGGTTTCTTTTTCGATATAGGTATCTGATCTAGGAATATACGCTTCTGGCTGATAGTAGTCATAGTAAGACACAAAATAATGCACGGCATTGTCCGGAAAAAAATTTTGGAATTCGCTTGCTAGTTGCGCAGCCAAAGTCTTATTATGCGAAATGACGAGCGTTGGCCGCTGGATTTTTTCCACGACATTAGCCATGGTAAAAGTTTTGCCACTACCTGTGACACCCAACAAGGTTTGATACCGGAATTTTTTGCCCAAACCCTGGATCAGCTTTTCAATGGCCTGCGGCTGGTCGCCGGCCGGTTTGAATTCGGACTGAAGTTTAAATTTCATGTTGTCTAAATTTCATTTTAGCAGACTTGGCAAACTTTTGGCTAGGGTCTAGAATGGGGAAAATGCGAAGGGAGGACTGTGTGCGCAATAAGGTTGTTTATATGGTTGTCGCCTGGATCTGCTTGGGCGCAACAGTCCAAGCCCAAGAGGTGACTACACCCGAAACTCCGTCGTCTGTCAGCCAAGATGTCGCCGAAGCCCCGGCATTGTTTGTGATTACGCTTGAGAACTTGCTGATGGGAAATGATTGGTCCGAGCTTTATGCATCTTGGATGAAACAAGCTCCGACGAATCTGAATCGTTATCCCATTGGATACTCTTGGAGATTCTGGCAATGGAGACGGATTGCCACGATCGAAAGTTATCCTTGGTGGTCACTATTTCAGAGCCTTAACGGTGAGCTGTTTGAACAGGAGCCAACGCCTCCAGCATTTCTAGGGCGTGCATGCGAGGAGTTGACCGGAAGCGTTGATAATAACGCTGATCTGGTTCAACCCTGCCAATGGCTTCGGATTTGGAAAGACCCCAGCCTTGCCAATCGTTTGCGTCAAGGGCAGGATATGCTTCAGACGATGGTGCAGATCCAGCGCAAAGAAGTGTTGGTGACGCAGTCGATTATACTCAAGTATTTGATGCTCGACTTCATCTACGCACCAACGACTGATCCAGGCAGGGTGGTGGGACTACTCGGTCTTGCTCCCGGTATAGATATTCCTTTGACTCATGGCCGGGTTGAAGGTCGCTTACCCGGAATTATGTTCATGGGCGGAAGCGGGAAGGCCGGCGAGATCGGCATTACCTGGGGAGCAGCAATCAGACTGAAGAGTTTCATCCTTCCGTTTCCGGCATCAAGCGCCAGGGTGCCGTCAGCTTTGTATTTCAGCATTATCAAGGACATATCAAGCGGCGCGGATCTGATGGGCTTTTCCCTAAAGTTCAGCAAGCCGTCTGAAAAAGCCCAGTAACAGCCGAAGCTTCAGCTCCGGCTCTTTTTTTATGCCCGAAATTTGCGTATAATGACCATATGATCGGATCAATCAAGGGCAAAATTAGTCATAAAAGTAGCAATTATATCATTGTGGAAACCAATGGCATTGGTTACAAAGTTTTTTTGCCGCAAGTTTTTTTTCTGACCTTAAAGCCCAATCAAGACGTAAGTTTAGTCACGCATACGTATGTGCGGGAAGACCAGCTGACTTTGTACGGCTTTCAAACCTTGCCAGATCTGGAATTTTTTGAACTACTTTTGACCGTATCAGGTGTGGGGCCCAAATCCGCGCTGGGGATCATGTCGCTGTCCGGCTTGGAGATGATCAAATCCGCGATTGTCTCCGGAGATGCGGGCGTATTTACGAAAGTCTCTGGCATTGGCCGCAAAACCGCGGAACGGGTGATCGTGGAACTCAAAGAAAAGCTCAAAGACGAAACAGACAGCACGCCTGTCGCGCGCGAGCACTCGGATGCCATGGATGCGCTCATAGCGCTTGGGTACAACCAGCAGCAGGCTCGCGAGGCACTTCAGAGTGTGCCGAAAAATGTCGCGAATTTGCAGGAGAAAGTTAAGATTGCCCTGAAAGCTTTAAGTAAATGATTTCTTTAGCCTCTTTTTTCTAGAAAAAAGAGGCGGAAAAAAGTCGGAAATTTGCCGGACTCGCATGAACGGACAAATCTAACCGGATTTATCATGCTCGGACAGCGGCAAATTTCCAGAAAAAAGTGGTGCCGCAGGAGATTACTCAGTATTTATTAATTATATAGATAATTATATAATTAGTTATATAATTAAATCATATGGCTAGACCCACAAATTCGATTAGAAAACTCCAAAAGATTGGCAATGGTTCTTTGTCGGTAATCATTCCGGCCGACATTGTTCGCGCTTTAAGCTTGCGCGAGCATCAGCGCATGCTGGTTCGGAAAATCAACGGCGCGATTGTGATTCGGGATGCAAGGACGAAGAAACGAAAATGATTTCAAATCTCTCGCCAGAAGCTTGGGATAAAAAAGTTATCGACCTCGGTGGGTCGATTTTGCAAGCATGGGCTTGGGGTGAATTTCAGCAAGCTCTGGGCCAAAAAATTTACCGTTTTTCAGGCAGTGATTATCTTTGTCTGGCTTTTGAAATTGCTTTGCCGGCTGGCAAAAAATATCTTTATTGTCCGAGGGGGCCGGTAGGCAAGGTGGAAGCCGCTTTGGCAGATTTAAGAAAATTTGAGTCTGATCATAGCATTATTTTTTCTCGAATTGAACCGATACAAGCCGTCAGTTTACCGAAAGCCGTGAAAGACATGCAGCCGTTGCATAATTGGGTTTTGGATTTAGAAAAAACTGAAGAAGAATTATTGATCGGCATGAAACCCAAAACCCGGTATAATATCAATCTGGCCCAACGCAAAGGTGTGGTCGTCAGGGAAGGGACCAAGGCGGATCTGATCATGGCCTGGAAATTATTTTTAGAAACAGCCGGCCGAAATGGATATAAATTGCACGCGCAAAATTATTATTTACAAATGTGGGAGCATTTGTCTCCCAAATTTCTGAAAATTTTAATCGCCGAATATAAAGGCGAACCCTTGGCTGCGATATTTGTCAGCCGCTTTGGCGAGACGGCAACTTTTTTGCATGGCGGTTCCAGCAGCAAAATGAAAGAAGCGCAGGCGTCTTATTTACTGCACTGGGAAGCGATTCGGTTGGCAAAAAATTCCGGCTTGAAGTTTTACGATTTTGGAGGGATTGCAGGAAGTAGCGATCAAACCCAAGCCTGGGCCGGGATTACGAGATTTAAAAAAGGCTTCGGCGGACTGGAAGTTATGTTTCCAGGCGCGTTTGATCTGATTTTCTCGCCAATTTGGTATAATGTTTATAAGCAAGTAAGACTGGTTCGCAATCTAATTAAAAAATGATCCAATACAAAATCGCGGTGTCCGGTTCGGCCATCAACAACTGCACCAAGGGCGCGTTTAAAAAAGCCTACGAAGTCGGCCGGCAAATTGCTTTACATAGCTGTGTCTTGATCACTGGCGCGACCATCGGCGTGCCGGAATGGGCAACGAGAGGCGCCAAGTCCGTGGGTGGCATTTCTATCGGATTATCGCCGGCGGTTTCCAAACAATCACATGTGCACAGTTACCGGTTGCCGACCCGTTACATGGATCTGATTATTTATACGGGTTTTGATTATTCCGGCCGGAATATGCTGATGACCAGATCGGCTGATGCCATTATTGTGGTTTGCGGCCGGATCGGGACCCTAAACGAGTTTACGTCCGCGTTTGAGGATAAGCGGGTGGTTGGCGTGCTGACAGGTACCGGGGGGGTGGAACCGGAAATTGATCGAATTTTAAAATTGGCCAAGCGGGGACGCCGACGCGTGGTGTTTGATGCGGATCCGAAAAAGCTAATTGATAAAGTCGTAAAACTGATCAAACTGAATGATAAACAAAAACATCCGAGGAAAGAAGAGGTGTTGTAATTATTATGTTGTTGATTGATATTATTAATCCCGAGTTGGCGCGGTTGGCTTTAGTTTCAAAAAACAGGATTAGGGAACACCATTTTCAAAATCAAAATTTATCAGAAAACCTGCTTTTAGAAATCAAAAAGTTTTGTCGAAAACAAAAAATCAAACTTTCTGATTTAACTAAAATTGAAGTCCAGGCCGATCCTGGTCATTTTTCCAAAACCCGCACCGTGGTGGCTACGGCCAATGCCCTGGCATTTGGTTTGAAACTTTCGCAAGATTTGATAGAGTCCACGTATAGTCGAGCGCCCAACATCACCAGGCCTAAAAAACGCTCATGAGTTTTCAATCCTACGTCGCGGTTTTAAAAAATTGGGATTTTACCAAGCTTTGGATTTCACAGGCGACCTCGCAACTGACCAATTACATTTTAAGCTTCGCGATTTTAATCAAAGTGTTTCAGTTGACCAGTTCGTCCCTGTCCGTGGCCTTGATTATCATGGCTTTTGGTTTGGCCACGGTGTTGTTTGGAAGTTTGGCCGGAGTTTATGCCGACCGATTTGACCGCAAGTGGCTTTTGACCATTATTAATTTCCTGCAAGCCGGCGCAATTGCCCTGTATTTTGTGGTTGGCTCGGATTTTTGGGGTTTGTTTTTGATTACATTTTTATATGCTTCTTTGAATCAATTTTATTTGCCGGCGGAAGCCCCGTCCATTCCGAATTTGGTCCCTCATGATCAGATTTTGATAGCCAATAGCTATTTTGCGTTTACTAATTCGGCTTCTCTGATCATCGGATTTGCAGCTGCCGGGCCCATGTCGCAGGCTTTCGGTCAAGCCGCACCGTTTATCGTGGGTGTGGTTTTGCTGACTATCGCGGGTTTGGCAACTTTGTCTTTACCTTCCTTAAAACCCGAGGTTGTCCAAAAGCACCCGCATGTTTGGTGGGAGTTTCGGGAAGGGATTGTTCATTTTTGGGCGAACAAGCCCTTGCATTTTCCGCTCGTGAGTTTGGTTTCCATTCAGATCGTGAACGGTATGCTGATTACTATCGCGCCGGCGTTTATGGAGAAAGCCATCGGCATTAATTTAAATACCGGTTCGATTTTTGTCGTGGTGCCGCTGGGTCTCGGAATTCTTGTCGGCGCTTTAAGTTTAGGTTGGGAATCACGTTTTCTTTCGAAACCCAGCTTAATTCTTATGGGATTTTTAGGCATGGGTCTCATGTTGTTTGCGTTATCGTTTATCGAACTTTTTGTGCATAAATATATTTATTATTCGGTCATCGGTTTTGTCATTGGTTTTTTCAATGCGCATATTTTCGCCCCTGCCCATTCACTTTTACAGACCCACGCGCTTTCACACATCCGCGGCAGGGTTTATGGATCCCTGCATGTCTTGCTGCAGTTATCCGCAACTACGCCTACGATCCTAGTTGGGGTTTTGGCAGATCAAATTTCCTTGGGATTCATTATGGCCGGCCTCGGCTTGGTGTTGGTGATGTTCGGGTTGGGGACTCGTCCTAAACCAATTATATAGGTATGTGCCTGCCGGCAGGCTTGACAATTTTTCCATATAGCTTAAGATGTAAGTGTGATATCTAATTTAATAAGAGTATAGCCACTAGCGGCTCTTTTTTGCGTATGCGAAAAAGAGGGATTATTTTATGTCTCCAAAAAAGAAAATGGCTAATTTAAGCCTAAATTTAGCAAGCCCCATGGGTCAAAAAGGCCATCGGAATTTTTTTACCGCCTTCCATGACGTTATGGAGATGCCTCACTTGATCGAAGCCCAGCTTCGGAGTTATAAATGGTTTTTGGAAAGAGGCTTAAAAGAGCTGTTTGCCGAGATTAATTCCATTAAAGATTTTACTGGCAAGAATTTGGAACTGCAGTTTGGGGAATACTTTTTGGATAAGCCGAAGTATGATGAAAAAACCGCCAAGGAGCGCAACACGACTTTTGAAGCGCCCCTTTATGTTTCCGTCAAACTGATTAACAAGGTCAGTGGCAAAACTAAAACTCAGGATGTCTACTTGGGTGATTTTCCACTGATGACGCCGCGCGGCACGTTTGTGATTAATGGCGTCGAGCGCGTTGTCGTCTCGCAACTGGTCAAATCCCCAGGTGTGTTTTTTTCCGGTGAAACAGTGCGTGGCCGGAATTGGTATGGCGCGAAAATTATTCCTAACCGCGGCGCGTGGCTGGAAGTGGAAACCGATTTAAACGGCATTATCAGTGTGAAGATTGACCGCAAGCGCCGGATTCCTATCACGGCCCTTATGCGTGTCTTTAAATTTGGATCAGACGAGGAAATTTTGGCGGCCTTTGTGGATGTGGACACCAATCCGGATATGCGCTACATCCAAAATACTTTGGAAAAGGACCCGTCCAAAACCGCAGACGAAGGTTTTAAGGAAGTTTATAAACGAATCCGGCCGGGAGATTTAGCCACCGTGGACAATGCCAGATCTTTAATTGAAGCTATGTTTTTTCACGCGGACCGCTATGATCTTTCCGAAGTCGGCCGCTATAAACTTAATCAAAGACTAAAAATCAACGACCGCGCGGATCGGATTTTAACCAAACAGGATTTAACCGACATTATCCGCGAAGTCATTCAGCTTAATAATTCCCAAGGGACTTGGGATGATATTGATCATCTGTCTAACCGACGTGTCAGGGCTGTGGGGGAGCTGATTCAAAGCAAATTTCGCATTGGGCTGGCCCGGATGAGCCGGATTGCCAAGGACCGGATGAGTTTGGCTGACATGGAGACAGTGACACCAGCGCAACTGATTCATGTGCGCCCGATCGTAGCCGTGATTCAGGAATTTTTCTCTTCTTCCCAGCTGTCCCAGTTTATGGATCAGACTAATCCGTTGGCGGAACTGGAACACAAGCGAAGGCTTTCGGCTATGGGTCCGGGCGGACTGTCACGCGAACGCGCCGGGTTTGAAGTTCGTGACGTACATCGTTCCCACTATGGCCGGCTTTGCCCGATTACCACGCCAGAAGGCCCCAACATCGGTCTGGTGGCGCACTTGGCCAGCTATGCTCGGATCAATGATTTTGGATTTATTGAAACTCCTTATCGCAAGGTGAAAAAGGTTCCTCATGCCCGCTCCCAGGTGACTAACGAAATTGTTTACCTAGACGCTTATGAAGAGCAGTTTGCCGTGATTGCCCAGGCCACGATTGACGTGGATGACAAAGAATTTTTTACCGAACCGCGGGCTTCCGTGCGCGTCCATGGCGAGCCTTCCATCACGGAAACTTCGGAAATTGATTATGTGGAAGTTTCACCCAAACAAATTATTTCCGTCACCACTTCCCTGATTCCTTTCTTGGAGCACGACGACGCGAACCGCGCGTTGATGGGTTCCAACATGCAACGTCAGGCCGTGTCTTGCATTAAACCCGATTCGCCGGTCGTCGGCACCGGGGTGGAAGCCAAGGCGGCTTATGATTCCGGCCAGGTTGTGATTGCGGAAAGTGACAGTGTGGTTTTAAGCGTGACTGGCGATAAAATTGTGCTTGGCGAGTCCAAGGGTGGCAAGAAAAAAGAATATTTATTGCAAAAATTTATCCGTTCCAATACCTCGACTTCCATTAACCAGCATCCCACAGTTGTGAAAGGACAAGCAATTAAAGCCGGCCAACCCATCGCCGATGGCGCGGCTATTGAACAAGGCGAATTGGCTTTGGGCCAAAACATGTTGGTGGCATTTATGTCTTGGGAGGGCGGCAACTACGAAGATGCCATTTTAATTTCATCTCGGGTGGTGGAAGAAGATCGTTACTCGTCGATTCATATTGAAGATTTTAAAGTCGATCTGCGCGATACGAAACTGGGCCCGGAAATTATCACCCGTGATATTCCGAATGTTGGTGAAGAAAAATTGAAGGACTTGGACGAGAACGGTGTGATCCGGATCGGGGCGCAGATTAAGGCCGGAGATATTTTGGTTGGCAAAATTACACCGAAAGGTGAAACTGATCTGACGGCCGAAGAAAAATTATTGCGCGTGATTTTCGGAGAAAAGTCCCGGGACGTGAAAGACACTTCGCTGACTCTGCCGCATGGCGAGTATGGTAAAGTCGTGAACATTCGCGAATTTTCCCGTGAAGCGGGAGACAAACTGCCTTCGGGCGTGATTAAGTCCATTCAGGTTTCCGTGGCCGTGCTTCGTAAAATTCAAGTTGGCGACAAAATGGCTGGCCGACACGGCAACAAGGGCGTGATCTCCCAAGTTATCCCAGTGGAGAACATGCCGTTTATGCAAGATGGGACCCCGGTGGATCTGATTTTAAATCCTTTGGGAGTAGCTAGTCGCATGAACATTGGTCAGATTTTGGAAACGCATTTGGGTTTGGCTGCCAAAAAACTTGGTTACAAAGTCGCTTCGCCAGCACTCGACGGGGTGCCGGAAGAAGTGATTAAACAGGAACTTAAGAAAGCGGGGTTTCCCGAAGACGGTAAGGTCACGATGTATGATGGCAAGACCGGCGCGGCCTTTAGCTCGAAAATCACGGTGGGCATTATTTATATGTTAAAACTGCATCACTTGGTTGATGATAAAATGCACGCTCGTTCCACTGGTCCTTATTCTTTGATCACCCAGCAGCCTTTGGGCGGGAAAGCCCAGTTTGGCGGCCAGCGGTTTGGCGAAATGGAAGTTTGGGCCTTGGAAGGTTATGGTGCCGCGCACACGTTGCAGGAAATGCTGACCATCAAATCCGACGACGTCGTCGGACGGGCCAAAACCTATGAATCAATTGTTAAAGACGAGCCGATTAAAAAACCGAATGTCCCGGAATCGTTCCGAGTTTTGGTCAAAGAACTGCAATCGCTTTGTTTAAATGTAGAACTGATTGGTGAAAAATTGTCTGCCGAGACTGACACCGCCGGGGAGCTTAAGGAAATGGCGACCACGGATCGCTTGGATGAAAAAGTTCTGGAATTTGCCGAAGACAAATCAGATAAAAAGCGAAAAGCCAAGAAATAATTTTTAACTTTTATGCTCCAACAGACCGAAGAATTTAAAGCTGTTCGTTTGAGACTCGCTTCTCCCGCGGATATTTTGAATTGGTCTTATGGTGAGGTGACCAAGCCGGAAACGATCAACTACCGGACCCAGCGGCCGGAAAAAGATGGGCTATTTGATGAAAAGATTTTCGGCCCGATCAAAGACTGGGAATGTTATTGTGGTAAATATAAACGTATCCGCTACAAAGGTATTGTTTGCGACAAGTGCGGGGTGGAAGTGACCCGCGCCTCGGTCAGGCGCGAACGCATGGGCCATATTAAGCTGGCCGCCCCGGTGGCCCACATCTGGTTTTTACGAGGCGTGCCTTCCCGTTTAGGATTAATCCTAGATCTGTCAGTACAGGAACTGGAAAAAGTTGTTTACTTTGCTTCTTACATTATTACCAGTGTGGATGAAGATGCCCGGGCCCAAACGACCGAGCAGATTGAACGGGAATTCAAAGCTAAGCGCCGGGAAATTGACAGCCGATATGAGAATTTGGTTAAACAAAACAATTCCTCTGATCCGGAAACCGTGCGCGTGCGCGACATGTGGGGCAAGGAAGTTGAACATTTGGAAAGCATCCGCGATCTGGCGCGCTCTGAACTTAAGTCCATTAAAAAATACCAGATTATTTCCGAACTTGAATATCGTGACCTGTCTTTAAAATATGGGCCAGTATTCGCGGCCGGGATTGGAGCCGCGGCGATTACCCAACTCGTCGAAGAAATTGATTTGGAAAAATTATTTACGCAACTTCATGAAGAAATCGTAATCGCCGAAGGCGTATATAAGCGTAAATTGATCAAACGGTTGAAACTCGTCAAATCCATGATCAAGGCTGCTATTCGTCCGGAGTGGATGATCATCAACAACCTACCGGTGATTCCGCCGGATTTGCGCCCAATGGTGCAGTTAGACGGCGGCCGGTTTGCTGCGTCTGATTTAAATGATTTGTATCGCCGGGTCATTAATCGCAACAATCGACTAAAAAAACTTTTGGAAATCGGCGCGCCGGAAGTAATCACCCGTAATGAAAAGCGCATGCTGCAGGAAGCCGTGGACGCCCTGATTGATAATTCCATCAGGCACGGCAAGGAAGTGACTGCCTCGACCGGACAAAAACGCAAGCTCCGATCTTTGGCGGACATGCTCAAAGGTAAACAAGGCCGTTTCCGACAAAATCTTTTAGGTAAACGAGTGGACTATTCCGGTCGTTCCGTTATTGTCGGGGGACCGAGTTTGAAACTGCACCAATGCGGTCTTCCTAAAAAAATGGCTTTAGAATTATTTAAGCCATTTGTGACTTCCAAGCTTATTCAGCGCGAATACGCGCACAATGTGAGGTCGGCGAATCGGCTCATTGAACAGGGCGCGACCGTGGTCTACGATATTTTGGAAGAAGTGACCAAAGGACATTATGTGCTTTTAAACCGCGCGCCAACCTTGCACCGTTTGGGTTTCCAGGCTTTCTTGCCGGTTTTGATTGAAGGCAAAGCTATTCAGATTCATCCTTTGGTCTGTCCGGCTTTTAACGCGGACTTTGACGGGGACCAGATGGCGGTACACGTTTCTTTAACCGCTCCGGCCCAAGAAGAAGCTCGCAACATCATGCTGTCTGCCAAAAATTTGCTCAAGCCGGCTTCCGGTGAGCCGATCATGGGCCCGAACCAGGACATGGTCTTGGGTTGTTATTGGTTGACCCGGATTCATCCGAAAGAAAAAGGGGAAGGCAAGTTTTTTGGATCAGCCGATGAAGCCCTTTTGGCTTATCTTTCCGAGATTATTAGTTTGAAAGCGAAAATTTCCGTGCGGTTAGATGAAAGCTGGGGCAATAAGCAGCGTCTAGAGACTTGTGTGGGCCGGATTATTTTCAATCAGGTTTTGCCTGAAGGCATGCGGTTTAACAATGATGTCATGGATAAGAAACGCTTACAGCAAGTGGTGCAGGTTTGCTACCGCGATTATGGAATTGAGCGCACGGCGCAACTTCTGGATGATATCAAGGGTGTCGGGTTTCATTATGTGACCAAATCAGGAATTTCTTGGGGTATGGATGATTTGAAAGTCCCAGAGATCAAAAAAGAGCTGTTGGTAAAAGCTGATGAGGAAGTTTTAAAAACCCTGGAACAGTATCAGCAAGGGTTGCTCACCGCGCAGGAGCGTTATAACCGGGTCATTGAAATTTGGGCCGAGGTTCGCGATAAGGTGACCGAGGCCATCACCACGACTTTGGACGAATACGGCACGGTGTATCAGATGGTCAACTCCGGAGCCAGAGGTTCAGTCTCCCAGGTCGCCCAAATGGCCGGCATGAAGGGACTCGTGACCAATCCGGCCGGAGAAGTTATTGAACTCCCAGCTCGTGATTCGTTTAAAGAAGGTTTGAATATTTTGGAATATTTTATTTCCACCCACGGGTCCAGAAAAGGGATGACCGACACCGCCCTTCGTACGGCTGACGCCGGGTACCTGACTCGTCGTTTGGTGGATGTGGCGCAAGACATTGTGATTAACGCGGATGATTGTGAAATTGATTCCGGGCGCGTCATTACCAGAGTTTCTTCGGAAGCCTTGGGCCGGCCGCTGGCCCGTCGAATTTTTGGCCGAGTACTTGCTTCTGACGTCAAAGACGCCAAGAGTTTAGTTGTGGCCAAAGCCGGGTCCATGATTGATGAAAAATTGGCTCAGGAAATTGACAAGTCTACCGCAGCGGAGGCAGAAGTTCGCACCGTGCTTCGCTGTACCCTCACACGCGGCGTGTGCGCCAAATGTTATGGTTACGATTTAGGATTTAACAAACCGGTGGAGCTGGGCGCGGCTGTGGGAATTGTGGCGGCCCAAGCCATTGGCGAACCAGGCACCCAGCTGACCATGCGAACTTTCCACACCGGCGGTGTGGCGGGTTTAGATATCACCCAAGGATTGCCGCGGGTTGAGGAGTTGCTGGAAGCCAGAGAGCCAAAAGGACAAGCCTTGATTTCTGAAATTGACGGATTTGTGACCAACATCAAAGCCACGAATAAAGAAACCACTATTCGGGTGGAAACCAAGGATGTGGTCAAGGATGAATATTTGCTGCCAGGCGGGAAATTACAGCTGACTGACGGGGAGAAAGTTAACGAAGGCGATCCATTGTTCACCAATATTAAAGGTGTGATCGTCAAAGCCAAGGCGGCAGGGATAGTTAAGCTTGGTAAGGATAAACTGACTGTGGTGCGCGAAGGTGAGAATTTTAAGGAATACACTGTCCCCTCTGGATATAGCGTGATTGTTAAAGAGAAATCTCTAATCACCAAAGGCCAACCTTTGACCGAAGGTAACCTCAACTTACATCAGGTGTTCGCGCTCAAAGGCATTGAAGCTTGTCAGGACTATATCATCAAAGACGTGCAGGAAATTTATTCTTCCCAAGGGCAGAATGTCAACGAAAAGCACATTGAGATTATCGTCCGGCAGATGTTTTCCAAAGTCCGCATCACCGAGCCGGGTGATACCGATACCTTGGTTGGGGATTTGATTGATAAATCTCGGCTAAAATTATCCAATGCCAAAGTTGCGGCCAAGGGACGCAAGGCTGAAGTTGAGCAGCTGCTCATGGGCATTACGAAGTCATCTCTAAACACGGAATCATTCTTGGCTGCGGCAAGTTTCCAAGAAACTACCCGTGTCCTGATTGAGGCCGCCATCACTGCCAAAACTGATTACCTGCGAGGTTTGAAAGAAAACGTCATCATCGGCAAACTCATCCCGGCCGGCACCGGGTATCGCGCCGAGGCCTTGGGTGAAAAAGAAGCGGCCGAAGTGGCAGATAACTTATAAAATAGTAATAAGAAGAATACTAACCATCGCGAGGCCGAAGGCCGTGGCGATCTGTCATTAGGATAGATTGCTTCGTCGTCCCGAGCAACCAGGACTCCTCGCAATGGTTTTTTGTTTTTTCGTCGCTCTTTACTCCTTACTAATTACTAATTATACTGCCTTTATGAATAATCGGTTGCTACAAATTGGCGTGTTGATTATCCTGGCCGGATTAGCTTTATTTATCATCCAGAGAAAAGTTGGGCCGGAAGTGACGGATTTTCAATCTTGTGAACTGGCCGGCGGGATCATTATTGACGGTGAACCGGTGAAATGTGAATACCGAGGTTTGGTATTTAACGAAGCCGAACATAATGAACCGGAAGTGATTGTGGATACACCTGCGTTTGGTGAACTTGTCACGAGTCCTATGGCTGTCATGGGTCGTGCCCGCGGTTTTTGGTATTTTGAAGCGAACCTGCCAATCATCCTGAAAGATGATAAGGGTAATATTTTATTCCAAGTCGGAGCACAAGCTCTAGGCGATTGGATGACTAGTGACTATGTGCCTTTCGCCGTAAGTTTACCGTTTGATCCAGGTGATGCGGAATACGGCGTGTTGATTATTGAAAAAGATAATCCCTCGGGGTTACCCGAATTTGACTCTTCGTTTGCCGTACCAGTGAGATTTAAATAAGAATTTAAAAAAAGAGCCTTGAGGCTCTTTTTTTAAACACTTGTTTTAGCAAGTGTTTATCTCAGGAGGCATCTCCTGAGGTTGCTACTGAGCATGCTCAGTACTTTTTATTTTGCCTGCCCGCCGAAGCTTTAGCGCAGGCGGGGCCACTTCTCTATCATCAGCAGATCCTTGTGATCCAGTTGCCAGATGGTTTCAGTGACAAATGGCATGAACGGATGCAGAAGTTTTAACGAAGTTTCCAGGATGGTTTTGAGCATGAGTTGCGCCGAGGCTTTTGTTTTCTCATTCGCAAGTTTGACTTTTGATTCTTCGAGGATTTTGTCCGCAAAAGTGTGCCAGAAGTAGTGATACAGGTTTTCCGCCGCATGCGCAAAGTCAAAGTTGTCCATTTGTATAGTAGTTTTGGCCAAGAGTTGATTAAGTTCGTAGAGAATAGCTTGGTCTTCGGGGGTGAGTTTGACCTCCCCCAACCCCTCCTTAAAAGGAGGGGGGTTCTTTTTCTCTCCCCCTTTTAAGGGGGAGTTAGAGGGGGTCATGTCTTGAGTGTTTTGCATGACAAATCTAGCTGCATTCCAAATTTTGTTCGCGAAATTGCGATAGCCTTTCACTTTCATTTGGTCATATTTACTGTCATTGCCTGCACCCACCCCCACGACCAAACCCATGCGTAAGGCATCGGCGCCGTATTGTTTAATGACTTCTACTGGATCAATCCCATTGTCTAGAGATTTGCTGAACTTTTTGCCTTGGATATCGCGAACAATGCCATGCAGATAAACGGTTTTAAACGGCACGTCGTCAAGCAGAAACGTGCTCATAAGAATCATGCGCGCTACCCAGAAAAACAGAATTTCGTACCCAGGTGCCATGACATCTGTTGGGTGGAATGTTTTGAGATCAGCAGTTTCGTTTGGCCAACCTAAAGTCGAGAACGTCCAAAGTGCCGAGGAGAACCAAGTGTCTAAAGTGTCTTCGTCTTGCGACCAGCCACTGCCTTCCGGTTCTTCAATCCCGGAATAAATTTCCTCACCTTTGTACCAAACCGGAATCCGGTGGCCGTACCAAAGCTGGCGGCTGATGTTCCAATCGCGTAAATTATCTATCCAATGAAAATATGTTTTTTCAAATCGTTCTGGGAGGATTTTTATTTTGCCACTTGCTACAGCGTCACGCATTAGCTCTTTCAGCGTTTTTCCGCTCCGTTCGGCCACGGCCTTGTTTACATTTACAAACCATTGGAGTTTTGGTAAAGGTTCAATCGTACCGCCGCTTCGTTCCGCAGTAGCAAGATTGATATCTATGGCTTCAGTTTTTTCTAACAAGCCTTGTTCAGTTAGCCAAGCGACTATTATCTCACGAGCTTCTTTGGTTTTTTTACCAGCAATCAAAGAACCGGCCGTGTCGGTCATTTTTGCAAATTCGTTGATCACTTGTGGCGCTGGCAAATTGTGTCTTTGAGCAATGTCAAAGTCTGCCATGCTATGTGCGGGCGTAACTCCAACCGCACCTGTGCCAAATTCTGGGTCCACGGATTCATCGGCCACGATTTTGATATTTAAATCAGCGCCAGCAAAATTGACTTTGAATTCTTGGCCTACAAATTTTTTATAGCGAACATCAGCAGGATGTACGGCCACTGCCACATCACCCACTTTAGTTTCCGGCCGAGTGGTTGCGATAGCAATTGGAAAGTCTTTCGAATATTTAAACGTATATAGCTGGGCTTTTTCGGATTTATGGACGACTTCGTCATCCGAAACCGAAGTCTGACCTTTCGGATCCCAGTTGATCACGCGGATACCGCGATAAATCAGCCCAGCCTCAAACATTTTCTTAAACGCGGTTCGGATCGCCAGGTTGCGGGGTTCATCAAATGTAAACGCTTCGCGCGACCAGTCGGCGGAAGCACCCACAGTTCGCAATTGTTGTTGAATCGTACCACGACTTTTTTCCACAAACTCTTCAACTTTTTTTACAAATGCCTCGCGGCCAATATCATGGCGGTTTTTGCCGGTTTCCTTAATCAAAATTTTTTCAACTTTGGTATTTGTGGCAATAGCGGCGTGATCAGTGCCCGGTAACCATAGCGTTTTTTCTCCCTTCATCCTGTGGTAGCGAATCAAGATATCTTGGATTGATGTTTCAAACGCGTGCCCAATATGTAGCGTGCCTGTGGCATTGGGTGGCGGCATCATGATGGTAAACGGTTTGCCCGAAAGATTGTCAGGATTAAAAAACCCGGATGATTCCCAGAGTTGGTAGATGTCCGTTTCTTTGGATTGGTCGTAAGTTTTCGGAATTTCTCGCATGCCAGTATTATATCATTTTAAGCTCAGATTGGGTTGAGCCGAGAAATTTTTTGTTTGCGGTTTTTTTCTGATCAAACGATGGTAAGCTGCGAGTCCGATCATGGCTGCATTGTCAGTGCAGTACTCCAGTGCTGGAATAGAGCAATGAATTTTGAAACGTGAAGCTTGAAACTTGAAACGCTGGCGCAAAAGTTCGTTGGCCGCCACCCCACCGCCTAACATAATGGTTTTCGGGTGGTATCTTTGGATAGCTTTTTCTAATTTAGCGATTAAGACATCCACGATCGCGGCCTGGACCGAGGCGGCTATATCTGCTTTCTGTTTCATGTTCCATGTTTCATGTTCCATGATTTTGTACAGCACGGCGGTCTTCAGCCCCGAGAAACTGAATTCAAAATTAGCCGAGTTAAGCATGGGGCGCGGGAAATTAAAGGCTGTTGGGTTACCAGATTTTGCCAATTTGGAAAGCGCTGGCCCGCCAGGATAACCCAACCCCAACATCTTGGCGGTTTTATCAAAGGCTTCCCCCGCAGCATCATCCACCGTCTCACCTAAAATATGATATTGGCCATGATCCCTCATTTGGACCAAAAGCGTGTGCCCGCCAGAGACGATGAGAATCAGGGAGGGGAAAATATTACCATCGCGAGCGCCGAAGGCGCGTGGCGATCTATCGTAAGATTGCTTCGTCGCTACGCTCCTCGCAATGGTTAAAGGTTTAACGAAGTTCGCGTATATATGCGCTTCCAAATGATTGATGGGGATAACCGGGATATCCAAAGCCGCGCCTAAGGCTTTCGCGGTATCAATGCCGACCATAAGCGAGGTCGCAAGCCCAGGTCCTTGTGTGACTGCGATGTAATCCAGGTCTTCCAAATTTGTTTTTGCAGTTTTTAAAGCCAAATCTATAGTCGGGATGATAGCCATTAGATGTTCGCGAGCGGCTACTTCTGGGACGACCCCGCCAAATTTTGCGTGCAGCTTGACTTGGGAGGCAATAATGTTGGATTTAATCGTGCCATTAACAATCACCGCCGCCGCAGTCTCGTCGCAACTGGTTTCTATACTTAAAATTTTCAGAATTTTTTTCATATGATCCTAACAAAGTTTAGCAATTTGTGACATTGTTGGTCAACGTCTATCTTTAACTTATAATACCGAAGTATTTATGCACAACTTATTAACAAAATATCCTTGACAAAAAAAATCACCAGGGTTATGGTGAGAAAGGAAGGAGGTGATGGAGGAGAAAACAAATTTATTTCATAATTAAATATCACAAACCAGATGGAAAAGATGAAGTTCGCAGGTGAGTCAAATGCAACTTGCGTTAACCTCAAAGGCGGTAAGCCTTTTATTAAAAAATATTTAGAGAACGCAAGATTAAAATGAATTCGACCCATTTACGCTAAAGCCGTCTCATAGGATGAGGGATGAGGCGGTTTTTAGTTTTGCGTCATGTTTTTTCTTGGTGACCCCACCGGGAATCGAACCCGGATTACCAGGATGAAAACCTGGCGTCCTGACCGTTAGACGATAGGGCCTCAAAGCTTCAAGATTATATAATAAAAACGCGTATAGATCAACCTCAGCTATTGACACGCCGAGGGATTTAGGCTAGAATGTCTAGACGTCAAAGCAATCATTTATGAGTAAACAAGCGCTACAAGTATACATTAAGGATGCGCATCAGGCCGGGATGAGCAACCAACAGATCATGCAGGAGCTGACTCAAGCTGGTTGGCAAGTGCACGATCTTTTGGATTTGATTATCGAACCAAAACCAACGGCCGTGGCTACTCCTCCCGTGATTTTAGTTGAAAATCTGTCTAAATCTTACGGCCAGGTCAAGGCTTTGGATAATATCAGTTTAAAAATTCATCGCGGCCAGGTCACTGCCCTTTTGGGTCCCAATGGCGCCGGCAAAACCACTCTGATTCGAATTTTAACCACACTGTTACTACCCACATCAGGCCAAGTCACAGTGGCTGGATTAGATGTTATTCGAGACGCCCAGAAATTGCGAGGGATAATCGGATTAGCTGGTCAATATGCAGCCGTTGATGAAACCTTGACCGGTCGAGAAAATTTGGAAATGTTTGGTCGGCTTTATCATTTGACTAGAACTGCCGCCAAAGCTCGGGCGATAGAATTATTGCATCAGTTTAATCTGGAAGATGCGGCCGACAGGATTCTAAAAACTTATTCGGGCGGCATGCGCCGAAGGCTTGATCTGGCCGCCAGTTTGGTGATTCGTCCGCAAGTTTTGTTTTTGGACGAACCAACCTCTGGCCTTGACCCGAGATCACGCTTCGCGCTTTGGAACGTGATTAGAGACTTGGTGGCCAATGGCACGACGGTCCTTTTAACGACCCAGTACATGGAAGAAGCTGATCAGCTGGCTGATAAGATTTTTGTCATGGATCGTGGCCATATTATCACCATTGGTACTTCTGATGAGCTCAAAAACCAAGTTGGTGGCGATATTTTGGAACTCCATTTAGTCAATCATGCGGATGCCGCGCGGGCCGCGGTGGCGATCAGACAATTTGGTACCGAAGAAGCGCACGCGGATCCTGCCACGGGCATTGTCACAGTTCCTGTCCGGGGTGGTTCCGCGGTACTGGTAGATGCGGTGCGCCAACTTGATACTTTAGGTTTGAAAGTGCTCGATATAATCTTAAGAAGGCCCTCGCTTGATGATGTGTTTATGAAATTAACTGGCCACGCAACAGAGTAAAAATTTATGTCAAACTTTTCCGAAACTTCATCGGATATGGTCGTCATGATTGGGCGCAATTTGTTGCGTTACCGGAGGTTGCCGCAATTGATCGTGTTTTCATCCATCCAGCCAGTGATGTTCGTCTTACTATTTGTCTTCGTTTTTGGCGGGGCGATTAGCACCTCGGCTTCCAAGTATGTTAACTATCTGTTGCCCGGGATTTTTGTCCAAACCGTTTTGTTTGGAGCCATGATGACCGGCGTTGGTCTGGCAGATGACCTATCGAAGGGGCTGATTGATCGGTTTCGATCCTTACCAATCGCTCGTTCCGCAGTTTTGGTTGGCCGAACCGTCACCGAATTGATCCGGAATGTATTTGTGCTAATTTTAATGACCCTAGTTGGTCTGCTTATTGGGTTTACAATTGAAAATGGTTTTGGTAATTTCGTCTTAGCCTTGTTGCTGACTTCGTTCTTTGGTTTTGCCTTTTCTTGGATTTCCGCCACCATTGGTTTGGCGGCCAAAAATGTGGAAACCGTCCAATCGGCCGGATTCATCTGGGTTTTTCCTTTAGTTTTTGCCAGCTCCATCTTTGTGCCTGTGGAAACCATGGGGCATGGCTTGCGAGTTTTTGCCGAACACAACCCCATTAGCTATGTGGCGAATACCGTCCGGGCATTAATCTTGGGAACTCCGGTGGGTGATAATGCCTGGTATTCGCTAATTTGGATTATCGGAATTTTGATCGTCTTCGTGCCACTGGCTGTCCGAAGCTATCGTAAAATTACTTAAATTATTGACGCGGTTTGCGATTTTTACCGAAAATCTTTCGGCCGATTTTGATTAGCTGTGAGGTCGAAACAATAACACCGCTTTTAATAATGTTTAAAATTCCCTGAAAAATGTCTGACATAGGGTTGCATTAACAACCCTCATATTTTACACTACTCACATGACACTGATCAACCCCACCCAAGCCATTGAAGAATACATAGGTGAGCAATTTGTGGAATGGCTGGTTAATTTTATCCCGCAAGAGGTGGCCAGTTGGCCGTTTATGGCCCAAATTAGTCATGTCCATCCAACGCCTGCTAAGCTTAAGAAGTTTATGGTGCAAAGATTTCTGGCGGCCGAAGCCTGGTTTGGACGTAAAAGCGGGGATCCGGGTTTTTTGCGGTTTGCCCTGGCCAACCTATCTGAATCCGATGATCCTTTGGCCGAATCATCTTTGGAAATCTTGGAGAAAAAGCGGCAGGATGAACTGGCCGGTCACAGGCTTGAAAATGACGTCATCCAAACGGCCACCCGTGAACAGTGGCTGCGGTTTTTAAAAGCTTTGGGCTTAAGTTTGGAAGAGATTGAGCGGGCTCAGGCCAAGGAGATGACGCGGAATTATATCGCCGATTTGTCCGATGTTTACTCTAACTCGGAATGGCAGATGGCGCTCGGCACCATGTTTGCGCAGGAACTGGCTGAATCAGAAGAATTTCGCATTTATGTTTCCGCGCTGAAACAAAATACCAGTCTGACTGACCATGATTTAGAAGTTTTTACTCAAACTCATCAGCCGCAGGCAAAATTTTCCACGCACCTTTTGGACAAACTGGTGTTTGATCCGGAATCCAAGGCCTTGGTGTGGGAAGGTGTCAGGAAACAACTGGATATCAGACATGATTTTTTGACGGCCTTGGGCAAATATTTGGCGGCTTAATTATTTATCATTGACATGACAAAGTTAGTTGACGGACGGGCGCTTGCCGCTGAGATTTTAAACAATTTAAAACAGGAAGTATCGCTGTTGCCTTTTCAGCCCTTGTTTTGTGACGTGCTGATCGGGCAAGACTCGGTCGCCAGATCGTATGTGAACACTAAAGCGCGCGCCGCCGCCTCGATTGGGCTGAAATTTGAGCTGGTGGAACTGCCAGAGTCAGTGTCAACCCAAGATGTAATTTTGAAACTAAAGCAAAAACAGCTTGATCCAAATCTGGCCGGTTTGATTATCCAGCTGCCCTTGCCAAGCCATTTAGACAAACAACAAGTATTAAACGCCATTGGCACAGCGGTGGATGTGGACTGTCTCAATCAAACTCAAACCCGGCTTTCACCTCCAACTGCCGCAGCGATTATGACCATACTTGATTCGTTGAATTTGGATTTAACCCGCGCTCAAATTTTGGTCGTGGGACAAGGGGAACTGGTCGGCCGTCCGGTCACGGTCTTGCTGAAAAACCGCAACCTCCAAGTGACTACTGCCGATTCACAAATTCAAAATTTAGCCAAACTGACTATAAGTGCGGACGTGATTATTTCCGGCACGGGTCAGGCAAATTTGATTAAAGGGCACATGATTAAACCCGGTGCGGTGGTGATTGATTGCGGTACGGCGGAATCCGGAGCCGGGATTGTGGGGGATGTGGAGCTTGAATCAGTACAAAAGGCCGCTTCAGTTGTTTCGCCGGTTCCGGGCGGGGTGGGGCCTGTGACTGTGGCGCAACTCTTGTCTAATGTCGTTAAAGTTGCCAAGGAGAAGCCCCATGTTTGATGTCATAATTATCGGCGGTGGTGTCGCTGGTTTTTCTGCCGCACTCTTTTGCGCGCGTCGCGGACTGGGAGTCTTGGTTTTAGGCAAAGACATTGGCGGCCAAGCCAATTTTACGGATCAGATTGAAAATTTTCCAGGCGCTGCGCCAATCGGTGGGTTTGCGTTGATCAGCTCCATCAAAGCGCAAGCCGAAGCTTACGGCGTTAAATTTATACAAGCCGAGGTTTCTAAAATTAAGCTGGCGGCTCAAGCTTTTACCGTCACGGCTTATGGCAAACAGTATAAGGCAAAAAGTTTGATTTTGGCTTATGGCAAAACTCCCAGGGACTTAGGCGTGCCTGGAGAAAATGAGCTTAAGGGTCGCGGGGTTTCGTATTGCGCGAACTGTGACGCCCCGCTTTATAAAAACAAAATCGTGGCCATCGCCGGCCTTGGCGATATTGCGGCTGATGCGGCTCTGCTTTGCTCAAAATTCGCCAAAAAAGTTTATGTGCTTTCCAAAACCGATAAATTGATCGCGCACCCGTCCCTGGTCAAAGCGATGCTACGCAAAAAAAATGTGACACTCGTGCCATTTGTCCAGATTCAGCAAATTTTAGGCGAGCAACGACTTAGCGGACTTGGGTTAATCAATCTAAAAACCGGCCAGCACTATGATTTGCCGTTGGATGCGCTGTTGGTGGAGTTAGGATACGTGGTTGATTCCCAAATTAGCAAAAATATTGTAAAGTTAGATGAGCAGGAACAGATTATCGTGGCCTCCGATCAGTCAACTTCACTGCCTGGTATTTTCGCCGCAGGAGATGCAACCAACCGCATTTATAAACAAGCTGTGATTTCCGCCGGCGAAGGAGCAACCGCCGCTTTGGCCTGCTTTGATTATTTAATGCGACAGCAAGGCAAGCACGGGCTGACTTCGGATTGGACGCAAATTAAAAGAGTAAAAAGTTAAAACTATGGATATGGATACTCACAAGCTGATTATCATCGGTTCCGGGCCAGCGGGCCTGACCGCCGCCTTATACGCCGCCAGGGCCAATCTGGAGCCCTTGGTTATCGCGGGACTGACTTTCGGCGGGCAATTGATGATCACTACGGATGTGGAAAATTATCCGGGTTTTCCCGAAGGCATCCAGGGCCCGGATCTGATGCAAAAAATGATTGCCCAGGCTGAACAATTTGGCGCAAAAATAATATACGAAGATGTTACGAAAGTGGATTTTAGCAAACCACCATTCCAGATCTGGGTGGATACCAATCTGTATAGCACCAAAAGTGTGATTTTGGCCACCGGCGCTTCCAACATCTGGTTGGGCCTGCCTTCTGAAGAAAAATTACGCGGCAAAGGGGTTTCGGCATGTGCGACCTGCGATGGGTTTTTCTTTAAGGATAAAGAGATTATTGTGGTTGGTGGTGGGGATGCGGCTATGGAAGAAGCGTTGTATCTAACGAAATTTGTAAAAAAAGTCACGATCCTAAATCGCAGTGATAAACTACGCGCGTCTAAAATCATGCAGGATCGGGTATTTGCTCATCCGAAGATCACGATTGAATACAACAAAGTGGTGGAAGAATTTTTGGGTGATGAAAAACTAATCGGAGTGAAAATTAGAGATATCAAACAGGCACGTGCGGAGGAACGTGCCACGGAAGGCGCTTTTATTGCCATTGGCCACAAACCCAATACCGAAGTCTTCCAGGGACAAATTGATTTAGACCAAAAAGGATACATTGTGCCGATAGACCAGACTAAAACCAATATCCCAGGCGTGTTTGTCGCCGGCGATGTCCGCGATTACCATTATCGTCAGGCGGTGACCGCGGCTGGGATGGGCTGTATGGCTGCACTGGATGCAGAAAAATACCTCGGCGCAGACCAGGGATAGTCAAGTTTGTGCTATAATCTTTAAACATGGGTAAATTTAAACTAATTTTAATTTATTTGGTGGTAGTTGCTGGTTTTGTTGGAATAGGATTCTGGTTGTTCGAAGGGTCAGAAAAGCCGCCACAAGATTTACCAGGAACGGCTTTTGAAATTCAGGGCCAGGAGCATATTGCGGAAGGTTCCACTGATCACCCGGCATATAATTCCAACCCGCCGACCTCTGGTTGGCATTGGCCAGCGCCCGCGGCTTGGGGGATTTATAAAGTCAGGCAGCCGGACGAACGCTTGATTCATAATTTGGAGCATGGCGGCATTTGGATTGCTTATAAACCGGATCAAGTTGACCAGGATACGATTAATCGGCTGAATGATTTTGCTAGTCGCTATGCGAAAATTATCGTGGAACCAAGAGAAATGAACGATACGCGGATCTCGCTTGCGGCTTGGGGGCATATGCAAAATTTGGAAAGTTTTGATGAGTCGGCCATCTTAAAATTTATTCAAGCTTACTACGATCAAGGACCAGAGAAGGTAAGGTAAGGTAATGGCAAAAATCAATCTGTTTCAATCAGCCATGCAGCAACTGGATGTCGCGGCAAAAATTTTAAACCTCGATAAACAAATTTTAGTCCAATTGCAACACCCGAGCAGGGTGTTGTCTGTGTCGGTGCCGATAAATTTGGACAATGGCGAGGTTCGGGTTTTCCAAGGCTTTCGCGTGCAATATAACGATGCGCGCGGACCCTTCAAAGGGGGCCTGCGATACCATTCACAGGTGGATATGGATGAAGTCAAAGCCTTGGCTTTCTGGATGAGTATCAAAAATGCGGTCGTAGACATTCCTTTCGGCGGCGGCAAGGGCGGCATTGCGGTGGATCCGAAAAAATTGTCCAAGCGGGAACTGGAACGACTGTCTCGCAAATTTATTGACTTGATTTATAAAGATATTGGGCCGAAAGTTGATGTGCCGGCGCCGGATGTGAACACCACGCCGGAAATTATGGGCTGGATGGTGGATGAATATTCCAAGTTAGTCGGCAAATTTACGCCCGCCGTGATTACTGGAAAACCTTTAAGCATGGGCGGCAGTCAGGGTCGGGAAGAGGCTACGGGTTTTGGCGGGGTGGCAGTTTTAAAGCAAGCAGCAAAAGCGGCGAAGTTAAAGAAACATGCGACCATGGCCGTTCAAGGTTTTGGTAATGTGGGTTCCAATTTTTCCGAAGTGGCCATCCAGGCCGGCTTTAAACTGGTCGCGGTTTCTGATTCGAAGAGCGGTATTTATAGCCCTAAGGGACTTGATTTAAAAAAATTGCGTGATTATAAACATCAGCATCAGACTTTTATCGGTTTTCCAGGAGCCGCGGAAGTGACTAATGAAAAATTATTAGAATTGCCCGTGGATGTCTTAGTCCCGGCCGCCCTAGAAAATCAAATTCATCAAGGAAATGCCAAAAAAATCCGGGCGAAGATTATTGTGGAAATGGCCAATGGACCAACCACGCCAGCAGCTGATCTGATTTTGAATGCACGTGGCGTTTGGGTGATTCCTGACGTTTTGGCAAATTCCGGCGGGGTGGCGGCATCTTACCTTGAATGGTCGCAAAATCTCAAAGGGCTGAAGTGGACGAAAAAAGTGGTTTTGGGAAAACTGACAGTGTATATGACGAAAGCCTGGCAGCAGGTTTTGGCGACGCACGAAAAATATCAGACCGATTTTCGAACAGCCGCATTTATTTTAGCTATTAATCGTATCGCCCAAGCCATGCGCGATCGAGGCCTTTGATAAGTAATTATATTTTTAAGACCATCGCGAGCGACTGCTTTATTAAAGCTCAAATCTTGACAGGCGCGTGGCGATCTAACCAAAGAGTCAGATTGCCGCGTCGGCCACAAGAATAGAGCTTTATAATAAATTGGCCTCCTCGCAATGGACAGGAGCAGCGATGCGAAAAATTTTAGTTTTAGTTCTCGGTTTAATGTTGTTAGCGGCCGCATGTAACAAATCAACTCCACCCGCGCCTACCCCAACACCGACACCGACTCCAGCGCCAGCGCCAACGCCAGTCCCAACTCCAACTCCAACCCCAGCACCAAGTCAGCCACAAAGCACCAATGTTGAAGTTAAAATTACCGCCAGCGGCTTTGAACCGGCAAGCATCACCATTGCCAATGGCACGACCGTGACTTTTATCAATAACGATTCCAAGAATCGTTGGCCAGCATCAGCCCCGCATCCAACACATACGGATTATCCGGAATTTGATCCGAAAAAAGCCATTGCCGCAGATGCGAGTTGGACATTTACGTTTGATAAAGTCGGAACTTGGAAATATCATGATCATTTGAACTCCACCAAATACGGCTCCGTCACAGTCACCGAGTAAAATTTAACTTGCATAAAATCTGAAAGTATGCTATAATATATAAAAGTAAAATTAGCAATTAATAATCGCTCGCTTTATGAGTACAACAAACCAAGTGAGGGGGGGGGCTTATAGGATTCGAGTTTGGATTAGTATAGTTTTTTTCTTAGTTTTTTGCGCTGTTTTTTCCGGCGTTTTTTTTATGCAATCAGTGCCATCCGCTTCGACCCGGCTGGCACAGTCTTTTTCCTGGGAACCGATTTGCGTTATGCTTTCCCAAGCCCAGAAGTGTTTTTCTCCTGGGGCCATAGTTTCTCCGAATTAGTCCAAGCCAACGCGGCAGATCTAGCCATGCCGATCGGACCGATCGTGGAAATGCGACCACCGCAATTATAAAATCATAAAAAAAACCCTCCGCCAAAGCTTTATGCGACGGCGGAGGGTTTTTTTAAATTGATAGTATTTGCAGATCAGGAACGTTTTGGAAGTCGTGTAAGTTTCGAGTCAGCAGAGGTGTTTTGGTAAACAATGCCGTGGCCGCGATAGCCGCGTCAGGAAATTTTATTTTCACAGTTCGTCTTATTTCAGCGGCAATCCTGGCAATACTGCGGTCAAATGTTATAGAAGTAAAATTCTCTTCTAAGAATTGCTCGGTTGCCTTGCGCTCCTCTGGAGTCCAATTTGAAAAAGAAAGTACTTCACTTTCTGCTACAGTAGGCAAAAACAAAAGCAGACCCTCAGATCGAGACTTTTTAATAAATTCCTCGATAATAGGGTCGCCGTTTAGATAGGCAATTACAATATTCGCGTCTAAAGTCATTTAGACTTTACGATCCCATTCATTACGGACTTGCTCAAGATGCTCTTCCAACTCCTTGCGTTTATGCTTCATTAAACCAGCCGCTTTGATTAGGCTTTCAGGTAAAGGATAGCGTAATTTGGGCAAATCCTTTATGGTTAGTATTTGAGCTTTATTATTTTTCATGTTTTTATTATAATTCTTTCCAGTCTGATCCGTCAATTGTATAACAGTTCGTGTTTTTTAAGAAAATTGATCAATGTTTCACTACAAGCCAAGCAAAAAGCAAAAGGTTTAGGATGATCTCCACGATAGTCTAGGTTAATTTGATTGGGATAGTTGATTTCTTCATGACAGATGTCACTTTTTGTAATAAACATAAAATTAAATTAGTTTTAGGACTTCTATTATAGTCCAGGAAAATTTTAGCTGTCAAAAACCCCAAATCATTCGGGGTTTGAAAATGTTGATTTAGTTTTCAACAGCATGCTATTGGCTGGCGCGTTCGACGTAGTTGCCGGTTTGGGTACTCACCCGAACCGTGTCACCTTTTTTGATAAACAGGGGCACGTTCACCACATGTCCGGTTTCCAGGGTGGCTGGCTTGGTGCCACCGGTGGCCGTATCGCCTTTAATTCCTGGGGATGTTTCTGTGACTTTCAGATCAATCTTGACTGGGAGATCCAATGCGATTGGTTTATCTTCAAAAAACATAATCACCGTATCCGTGCCTTCTTTCAGAAATTTTACTTGATCTTCGACTAAGGCTTTAGGCACCATGATTGTTTCGAAAGTTTCCGGATTCATAAAGTGCGCGCCTTCCTCATCTGCGTAGAGGTATTGGCATTTTCGTTTAACCACATCTGCTTCGTCAATTCTTTCGCCGTATTTAAACGAATATTCCATGACTTTGCCAGTCATGAGGTTGCGAAGTTTGGCCTGGATCACGGGTTTTCTTTGCGCGGTACGCATAAAATTTGACCAGATGATCTGGTATGGTTCATTATTGTATTTAATGATGTGACCAGTGCTTTTCAGGTCGGAAAAGTCTAAGACAGCCATAGAGTGAATTTATAATTTATAGTTATAATTTTTAATATCAAAATTTAAATTAAAATATTTAAAATTCAATAGAAATTAAAAACTCAAAAATTAAAATTATTTACGTTGATACGAATGGCAGAAGCGCCATGTGACGCGCGCGCTTCAAAGCTTGGGACACCATCCGCTGATGCTTGGAGCAGGTCCCGGTCTTTTGAGAAGACATGATTTTGGCGTATGGGCTCATAAAGCGGCGGATAAATTGGGTGTCTTTATAATCGACATAGGAAATTTTTTCCGTACAGAACAAACAGGGTTTTTTGGGGAAATTATTAGGCATAAGAGTTAAATTTCTAATTACTAATTTCTAATTGATCTAAATAAGTACCAAATCCCAAGCTCCAAGTTTAGAAATTAGATCAATTAGGTTAATTCATAGTTAAGGATTTAGAAAGGCAGGTCGTCGTTATCAATTTGAATCGTAGCTTCCGGTTGCGGCGGTTCTGGCTGCTCAACCGCTGATTTCGCTTGCGGCTGGCCAGCTTGCCCGACAGGGCGGCCGAGCATAATCATGTTGTCAATCACAATCTCGGTACGGTATTTTTTTTGGCCCGAGGTTTTATCATCCCAGGAACGGGTTTGTAAGCGGCCTTCCAGGTAAACTTGGGAACCTTTTTTCAAATATTGTCCCACGATGTCGGCTAATTTGCGCCAGGCAATACAATTGTGAAATTCGGTTTGTTCCTTTTTCTGGCCGGCCTGGTCAGTCCAGTTAAAACTGGTGGCCACGGAAAACGCCGCGACATTCTGGCCCGTTGGGGTGGTGCGGATTTCCGGATCGCGGGTGAGGCGTCCGATGAGCATGACTTTATTGAGATCCATAGGATGAAATTAATTATTTTCTAATTTTTAGTTTTTATTGAGTTTTTATTAACAATTAACTATTTAGAACTCACTAAAAATTATTAACTAACAACTGTAAACTACTTGGATAGATCCTCGGACTCTAAGGCTTTTTCGATCTGTTGTTCCAGTTCCGTGTCGGTCAACTTGATTTCGGGTCCTGCCGGTTCTGGTTTACGAGGGATTGGTTTGCGGCTGGCGCGCATTTTTTCCTGCACGGTTTTATCTTTCGCGGCTCGGCGTTCCTGCTCATCAATGTTGGCAACTAAGTAGCGGATTATGTGTTCCATGGATCGAAGCTTATTATCCAAAGAAGTTAATTTAGGACCTTCCAGGTTAAAGGTTTGGACAACATAAAAACCGTTCCGGGTTTTCTTGATTGGATAGGCCAATTTTTTTTTACCCAGCATTTCCTGGGCCAGAAGTGTCGCACCAGAGTCAGTTAAGAATTTGTTGACTTCCTCACTGACTTGGGGCACATCATTATCGGAGACGGCTGAAGATAAGATATACATCAGCTCATATTTTGGCATAGAAAGGGGTTCCTTTTCCGCCAAAGGCGGATCCGCCTTTGGCGGACTATCGTCCCGCCCAAGGTGGAACGAATATTGAGTTAATTTGTAAAGCTTTGCCATTTTAGCAAAAAAATGGACCATGGTCAAGTCAGCTTGACGATCTCAAACCATTCGGATTTTAAAGCCTCGGGCCAGACGCCACCTTGTAGGTACTGGCTCTGGTGAGCCTCGATGGCCTTGAGTTTTAAATCTTTGTATTTATGAATGTCAATTTTGGATAATTTTTCGTCAGGCACGCCCATGAGCCGTTTTGGGGCGAAATGAGAATGGTGGACCTTGCGTTTTTCCATATGGGTTTCGTAATCTTGGATAAGTGACGATGGGATGCTAGATAACCAGATTTCCGCTGGCTTCAGACCAGCTTTTTTGCATGCGGCCACCGCGGCCAAGCCGATGGTTATATGGTCTTTATGGCCGGCAATCCCTTCCTCACCAAAAGTTAAAACCACTTGCGGCTGGTAATGATTAACGATTTCGGTTAATTGGCCGACCAGTTGCTCAAAATCAGCTTGATCCAAGGCTCCATCGGGGTAATCAAGGACTTGTTTACACTCGCAACCAAGTATCTTACAAGCTGCTTGCAGTTCTTTCGTTCGGATTTTAGCTATTTGATCTTGCCTCAGATTTCGATGAAGTCGGTCTGCGCCTTTTTCTCCTCTGGTCACGCAAACCACTCCCACTGTTTTATTTTCGTCGGCAAATTTTAAAGACGTGCCAGCCAGCAAAAAGGCTTCATCATCAGGATGCGCAATGATGGCTAAGGCGTAGAGTGAATTATTTTTAGGTCTCATATTTTTCATTTTTTCCTTCTCCCTTGACGGGAGAAGGTGGCCGAAGGCCGGATGAGGGTGATTCCAGAGCGCTTATGATTATATTTAGAATTTTTTCAAAATCTCCTTGTATCTGGCCGTCCCAAAATCTAATAACTGTAAATCCTTGAGATTTTAAATATTCGTCTCTATGTTTATCATTAAGCTTAGACTCACGGTGCGGTTGCCCATCCAGTTCAATTATAAGACGTTCTTTAAAACAACAGAAGTCCACGATAAAATTATCTATAGTGACTTGGCGACGAAATTTGTACTCAGCTAGTCTGCCGTTTTTCAAGCGGTTCCAAAGTTTTAGCTCTTCTGGAGTTTGGGACCGTCTTAATTTTTTAGCATTATCTTTTGTTTGCACAATAACCCCTCACCCGGCGCTATCGCGCCACCCTCTCCCGCAAGGGGAGAGGGACAAGTTGAATAGTACTATACATTGAAGCGAAAATGCGCGACATCGCCATCCATCATGACGTATTCTTTGCCTTCCACTCGTAGCCAGCCTTTATCGCGAGCACCTGGGTAGCCTCCAGCCTCCAAGAGTTTGTCCCATTGGATGATTTCCGCTCGAATAAAGCCTTTTTCAAAGTCAGTGTGGATGACTCCGGCCGCTTGCGGGGCTTTGGTGCCAGCTACGATTGTCCAAGCTTTGCTTTCTTTGGATCCGGCTGTGATAAAAGTGATCAAGTTTAAAAGTTTATACGAAGCCGCTGCCAGACGATCAAGCCCTGACTCATTTATTCCTAATTCTTTCATGTATTCGGCGCGTTCGTCGTCTTTTAGTTCAGCAAGCTCGGATTCAATTTTGACGTCAATCGTTAAAAACTCAATGCCATTCAACGGCTCAACCTTAGATGAGGCGTTGGCTACGTACAATGTGGGCTTCATGGTTAAGAGACTTAAGCCTTTCATTAAACGCGATTCTTCTTCGTTCATATTTACGGATCTAGCCAGATCACCTTTTTCCAAAGCGGTTTTAATTTTTTCTAAGGCTGATTTGAGGACCAGGGCTTCTTTACTCCCACCTTTGATTTCTTTATGCAAACTTTCCAGACGTTTACTAACAGTATTAAGATCTGCCAGCATGAGTTCCATATTGATTACTTCAATATCTCGCGCTGGATTCACGGAACCATCCACATGAATAATGTCTTTATTTTCGAAAAAACGCACCACCTGGACAATAGCGTCTACTTCCCGGATGTGCGACAGGAATTTATTGCCAAGGCCAGCGCCTTCGGCAGCACCCTTGACCAGCCCGGCAATGTCCACGAATTCGATTGAGGTGGGCACAATTTTTTCGGATTTTTCCAAAGCCGCCAGTTTCGCCAACCGTTCATCGGGCACGTTAATGACACCCACGTTCGGATCAATCGTGGTAAAGGGAAAATTCGAAGCCGCGGCTTGCTGCTTCGTTAAAGCGTTAAATAATGTGGACTTGCCGACATTTGGTAGCCCAACGATTCCGACTGAAAATGACATAACGATTTATTCTAGCAATTTTTAGCCCTTTTTGGTAGACTTTAGTGGCTTATGAGAATTTCTAATCTGAAAAAACTTGAGGCGAAAGATTTAATCGTTTTTGACCTGGATGGGACACTCACCAAGACCAAGTCCGCCCTGGACCGGGAAATGTCCTTACTGATCACAAGACTTCTGATGTCAAAGAAGGTGGCGGTTATTGGCGGCGGCAAATACGCGATTTTTCAAGAGCAGTTTTTGAGGCATCTGAAAACCCCGAAATTTTTCTTTAAAGATTTGTCTTTATTTCCCACAACTTCCACGGCTTATTACCGCTACCACAATGGCTGGAAGAAAGTTTACGCTTTGACACTCACGAAATCACAGAAACAGAGAATCAGAAAAGCGTTCCAAGAGGGATTGAGGGAAGTAGGCTACAGGCATCCGAAGAAAGTCTATGGCAAGGTTTTAGAAGATCGACGGACGCAAATGACTTTTTCCGCCATTGGCCAGGATGTGGTGGCGATTTTGGGTAAGAAAAAGGGCGTGGCGATGAAAGAAGCCTGGCTTAGGAAGAACAAAGACTTGAAGATGAAAATTGCCAAAGCCGTGCAGAGGCGGCTGCCGGATCTAGAAGTTCGAGCCGCGGGATTTACCTCCATTGATGTCACGAAAAAAGGGATTGATAAGGCTTACGGTATTCATCAGATCCAAAAACATCTTCAAGTTCCGATCAAGAAAATGTTATTCATCGGCGATGCGATTTTTCCTGGCGGTAATGACTATGCCATCGTCAAAACTGGCGTGGATTATATCCCGGTTGCGGGTCCAGAAGAAACAAAAAAGATAATTCGGAGATTAATCCAAAAATAATTATGTACAACCTTTTGCACGGTCGTGCAAAAGGTTGCAAAACGAAATCAAAAAGAGAACCCCAAACTTAGTAGTCGGGGTTGATGGAGGGGTCCAGAGCAAATCGACTGCTATTGAGTTCTGCTTGCAGAAGAGTTGCTGAATCAGGGAAGGGAGATGGGTCGTAGGACCAGTTTGCTTGTTCGACGCATGGGAAGCGACGAATCCATTGGATTTTGTCATCCCGAACCTCTTCGGGAGGCAGCAGGACATCTACGCTACGCGGACATACACCGCTGATCCGAGCAGGCGTTAAGTGCCCACCGTTAAGCGATCCCGCCAGAGCGAATACGAGAAGGCGATGCGCGTCGTCTTCTGTCCGGCATTGAACCCATAACATGATTGTTCCTCCTAAAGAAACGAAAATCACACTCGCGTGTGACCAAAACTTAGCCCTTTTGCAGGTTGATCCTTATGCTGTTATTTTGGACTATTTGTTTGATAATCAGTGTTTGTTTCATTGGGCAGAAACCCCACTTCTCTCTCATATTCATTGTATTCCTGATTTTTTAAAAAATCAAGAGTGGGCAGTTAAATCAACCCAATTTTTGCCTTCACTTCGTTTAACGTTCGGGATGCGATTTTTTGCGCTTTGGCCGCGCCAGCATTCAAAATGTCAGTCACTTGTTTGGGATTTTGTAAAAGTTTAGCTTTCTTCTCACGAAAATCAGCAAAGTAGTTAGTAATGACTTTAGCAAGTGTTTCTTTCACGTCATTGTATTTAGTAAAATCTTGAACTTGATCAGTTCCACCGAATTGGTCCAGTAAAAATTTAAGATTATCAACCCCGGGTGAGCCTTGGTTTGTATCGGTGGCCGTGACAGCCTTTTTGAGTTTGCGCAGAATTTCATCCGGGGAATCAGCAAGCATCAACGCCTCATCACCAGTCTTACTCATTTTTTTGGTTGGGTCAGTTAGGCTCATAATGCGCAGGGGCTTTTTCCCGCCTTCGCCAAGGCTTCGGCGGGCAGGTTCAAAAGTTTTGGGAATCGGAAAAGTTTCGCCGAAACGATTGTTAAATTTTTTCGCGATGTCGCGCGTCAATTCCACATGTTGGGTTTGGTCATCGCCAACAGGAACTGCGGTAGGTTTGTAAAGTAAAATGTCTGCGGCCATGAGAGTCGGATATGTTAGAAGCCCAGCGCCTATAAATTTATTTGGGTGACCCATAGTTAAAGTTCGGCCGCGTGCGGTAACATTAAATTCGGTCTTCTCCTTAAATTGAGTCATCCTTTCAAGTTCGCCTATAGAAGTTAGGCAATTAAAGATCCAGGCGAGTTGGGCGTGTTCTAAAACTTGGCTTTGCAAAAAAAACACCGATTTATCCGGATCAATACCGGCGGCCAGATATTCAGCGGCTACTTCCAGCGTGTTCTGTGACAGTTCTTTGGGTTCAAACGGGGTAGTGAGTGCGTGAAGATCAGCAATAAAAAAATAGCAATCCGCCTTCGCCGAGGCTTCGGCGGACGAGTTTCCATTTTGTAATTCCACAAATTGCTTTAAAGCACCTAGATAGTTGCCAAGATGTAATTTGCCCGAGGCGCGGATACCAGAAAGGATAGTTTCTTGCATGAGGATATTATAGCTCTTGCTTTTTGCTTTGGAAAGTGCTACTATTTGTAGTCAGATTCCTGACGGTGTCTTTCGTCACCACGCGCTTCTTTTTTTGCATCAAAAAACCGTCCCATTCGGAGCGGTTTGTTTTTTTAGACCTCCTCTTAATCTCCTCCTTAAAAGGAGGAGAGATAAAAACAATACCCCTCCTTAAAAGGAGGGGTAGGGGAGGTCTTTTATACTTCAATCACAACTGGTAGGACCATCGGTCTTCGTTCCGTTCTCTGGAACAGAAATTCGCCGATTTGATCCCGAACTTCCGAGCGGACAAAGGCCCAGTTGGGTTCACGCATGCCGCCATTTTTTCCTTTGCTTTCCACAACTTTGCGGACTTCGTGTTTGACTTCTTTGAGTAAATCTTCCGAGCCTTTCATGTAGATAAAGCCTCTGGAAATAATATCCGGCGCTTGGGTAAGTTTACTAGTTTTGCGGTCAATGGTCATGATGATGACAAACATGCCATCTTTGCTCATAACCTGTCGATCGCGTAAAACCACCTCGCCGACGTCACCAACGCCCAGTCCGTCCACATAGACGTAGCCGGTGGGGATTTTCGCTTCTAGGATGCGGACTCCTGATCCTGACATCTCAAGCATCTGGCCGTTATCCAGGGTGAAAATATTTTCATCCGGGACGCCGACATCGTGCGCGAGATTCGCGTGAGCCACTAACATGTGGTGCTCGCCGTGAATCGGCATGAAGTTTTTCGGTTTGGTCAGAGAAATCATGAGCTTCAAATCTTCCTGATACGCGTGTCCGGAAGTGTGGATGTCTAAGATTTTTTGGTACAAAACCTTGGCGCCTAAGCGCGCCAGGTTGGACAAAATTCCCGACACGGCTCGTTCATTACCTGGAATCGGGGAAGCAGACACCACGCAGGTGTCGCCCTTTTTGATCTCAATCGTTTTGTGTTCGCTTCTGGCGATGCGCGCTAGAGCCGAGGCTTCTTCGCCTTGGGAACCAGTGGTTAAGATCACGACTTGATTGTCAGGAAGTTTCTTGGCCTGTTCCATTTTTATGATCATGCCTTTGGCAGGCATTTTTAGATAATTGGTGGCCAGACAAATTTCCACGTTATTCACAAGCGAGCGGCCAGTGATCACAATCTTGCGATTGGATTTATAAGCCGCGTCAATCACTTGCTGGACACGGGAAATGAGGGTAGAGAAGGTCGCGAAAATTACGCGGCCTTTCGCATCAGACATAATTCGATCAATCGTATCACCCAAAGTTTTTTCGGACATGGAATAACCCGGTTTTTCCGCGTTGGTGGAGTCAGACATGAGCAGCGCCACACCTTCGCCGCCGAATTTGGCCAATTTATCAAATTCCGTCGGTCGGCCATCTACAGGTGTATGGTCAAATTTCCAGTCCGTGGCGTAAATCAGAAGCCCGGTTGGCGTATTGATCGCCAAACCCACGCCATCCGGAATATTGTGGTTGATTCGGAAGAATCGGATGCGGAAATTCCCCAAAGTCAGAACATCATCTTTGTTCAGTTCGTGAATTTGGGAGCGGCCAAGCAGATGAAATTCCTCTAAACGTTTTTTAATCAGTTCCCCGGTTAACTTCATGGTATAAATCGGCGGGTCGCCAATTTTCGGCATGATGTAGGGGATGGCGCCAATGTGGTCCAAATGTCCGTGAGTGATAATCACGCCTTTGATGCGCTTTTTGTTATCTTCCAGATATTTGGTGTTCGGGATGATGTAATCAATTCCCGGCATAGTCTCGTCTGGAAATCCGAGTCCCATGTCAATGACAAGAATATCATCACCGTACTCGAGTACAGTCATGTTTTCTCCGACTTCCTCAATTCCACCCAAGGGGATAATCTTGAGCGCCGCTTTGTTGTCGGTTTTGGTCTGCGGTGTCGCTACTTTTTCTTTTTCGCGCGTAGCAACTGGTTGCGCCTGCCTGCCGGTAGGCAGGTTTGGTTTGCGAAAAATCATCGCAAAAAATCCTTCATCGTAACTGTGTTACTTTACGAAATAATTACATAGATAGAACTTCAAACGGGGCTAAACCCACGGCCTGAAAGTTCAATTAACACAAAATAGTCAATACAAGATTACAGACTATTTTCTGTTAACGAACGGATTATTTAGATTTCCAAGAGATTCACTGTATATATAGTATACACCCGAATGGGCCTCTTGTCAACCTTAACTAGAAAATTCAAAAATTAAAATTCAAAATTCAAATAAAATTTGGGCAAGAAAAAAGAGCAGCGTATTGCACGTACTGCTCTTTTTATCCCCTTGCTTGAGGAGAGACGAAGAAAATGGTTACTTTTCGAATCGATAGATCGCGCCGACCATGAATCGCTGGCTGTCTTTCTGGCGGTTCACTTCTTGGCCGGGAAATGTGTCGACGTCCGTTTCGGAACGTCGGCTGATGTCCCACTTCATGGTCAGACCCACGCCGCGGTAGATCTCCAGCTCGCTTTTGATCGCGAGCTCGAAGGCTGACCAGTTGTGACCGCTCTGGACTTGGTCCAGGGACGGTGCGAGTCCATCTTGTCCGGAGATCAGCCGGAACGTTCCCGGCATCAACGGATTGTACTGGAACTGTTCGCCGACATAGAACCGGCCGAACGTCGATCCCAAATTGAGTTCCAGCACGGGACCGAACATTTCGGTCCGGGTGATCGTCCGCCAAGCTGACCAGGAGTACGGGCCAGCTTGGTTTCGTTCGAAAGAAACCTGATCAACGCCCCCGGCGATTGACCCGTAGGTGAATGCCCAGCCGATCAGCGCCTGGTGGCGCTGATATCTCAACGCGTCAGTTCCCTGACCGTTAAAAATCATCCGGTCTGGAGTTAAGGATCCGCGTTCAATGGATCCTTTCACGAAGGCGTTCTTCGTGATCCAGGCATAGCCCGTCAGTTCCCCGGTTGAGCCGGCGAACTTCACGTCGGTCATGCTGGTGGGTCCGCCAGACCCGACCCACGAGGAGTCGGTGAGGGTTCTGTGCCCGCCACCGCCCATGATCGTGAACCGCTCGCGCGGTTCGGCCTGCGGTTCCTGCGCCGTGGCGATCGTTGCGAACGAGGTGACGACGAGAAAGGCGGCAAATCGAATCAGTCCGTTCATGTCTGTGCTCCTGTGAAAACTCGTGTTGATGAAAGGATAGCTATCGGGCCGAGTCAATCCAGGCCCAAACGCTGAGGATGGTAATGCCGAGCGACGGGAGGACCTGCAGGACGCCGATCATTGACGGCGACTGCGTCCAAATCTGCATGTAGCTGTAGATCAGCACTGGGAGCGCGATCGCGGCCACAGCCATCAAGTTGGCGATGCCTACCGACACCCTGCTTTCGTTTCTTGCGTTGACCGACGGGTTCACGAATGCGCCAGCGTGCTGTTCGCTGACCCGTTCCACTTTCGCGTATTCGCTCCATTTGCGATGGAGGAGAAATCCGGCCTTGGCAGCCAGTGCCATCGAACCGGCGATCACGTACGGCGCAAACATGTAGGCTTGCGGCGTTCGCACGACTGCCACGAGGTACACACCGAACAGTCCCATGGTCACGGCGAGAATGTTGAAAATCACGTTGACCAGGATTACTTCCAGCAGTTGTCCGCTTCGAGCGATTGCGCCACGCATCAAGTTCTCGAGTTCCATACTCATCTGTTAAGCCCTCCTTTGGGCCCGTTTGTGACTTCGGAAGTGAAGTGTACAAAACATATAAGTATACGCCTTTTTAGGGGTTTTGTCAATAGTTAAGCGTTTTTAGCCAATAAAAATAGCCCTTTTGGGGCCTTAAAGATTTCTCTATTCTGGTGGGTACGGAGACCTGCCTGCCGACAGGCAGGGATTTTCCCGCCTTTGGCGGGACGCATTATGGGCAGTTGGTGGGCGTGGAGAGATTTGAACTCTCACAGGCTTTCGCCTATACGCTCCTGAAGCGTACGTGTATGCCAATTCCACCACACGCCCGCCAACTGCACACAATATAATGCCAGTTCCGCCACGTACCCGAGTAACTTATTGTATATCGCTAATCGCTAAAATACCAGTGGCTGATGTCAGCGAATCGTTCCGAGGGAGCCACAATGTTGCTTAGATTCACATCCAGCATTTTTTTGGGCGTGTTATAGATATACAGCGAGCGGACCAGGAAGATGGCTGGCAACTGCTCGTTAATAATTTCCTGGAAGCGCGCATAATTTTTTATGCGCACATTCTCGTCCGCAGTAAGTCTAGCTTCCGTAATGAGTTTATCTACTTCCGAGTTGTTAAATCCAGACAAGTTCAACCCTGGGTCATGCGATTGACTTGAGTGCCAGAACGGATATGGATCCGGATCCGCGCCGACATTTTCCGCTACGAGAATCGCATCAAAATTGCGCGACCGAATGTAATTCTGATCCAGATCTTTGGAACTGACGATATTGAGATGCACTTTCGCGCCCAGCTGTTCCCATTGACTCTGCAGAATCTGCGCGGTTTTGACATTGAGCATTTGCATACCGCTCGTGGCCAGGGTAAATTCCAGAGGTTTTTTATTTTTCATGCGCACGGTCGCGCCAGGGCCGAGCACCCAGCCGGCTTTGTCTAGAATTTTCGCGGCTTCAGTTAAGTCGTAGTGCGCTGCTTGTTCGATACTGGCGTTGTATCCAAGACTGCCCGGCAAAATCGGACCGAAAGCAGCCGCAGCATTACCCTTGTAAACTTCATCAATGATTTTACTTCGATCTGTCATTAGCCACAGGGCCTGCCGCACAGCTTTTTCAGACACCGGCGCTTTGCTTAGATTGAAGAATACCGCTTCGTATTGCGGAAGATTAGCTTGATATTGGTTAACCTTGTCATTGGCGGTCAGAAACGCCTGTTTATCAAATGGCACAAACCCCAGACTCTGAATTTCTTTGCCCTGATATGCATTCAGCAGATTATCATAGCTGTCATAGAATCGGAAAGTCAGCCGGTTGATAAAAGGTTCTCCCGCAAAGTAGTCCGCATGGCTTTTAAGATTGACGGACTTAATGGTGCCATCAGAAGTTTTTTTAATTTCCGTAATCATGAACGGTCCGGAACCCACGGCCTTCAGATTATAGTCGGATAGCCGAAAATTTTGCGGGGTCAATTCACCCCAGACATGCTTGGGAATAATTCCCAAGGTGAAGTTTAACGCAAATCCAGCTGATGCTTCCCGAATTTGGAACGAGAGCGTTACATCATCCAGCTTTTGAACTTTGACCCGGGTCCAGTTGGCCCGCAGCGGAGATTCGTATTCGGCATTTTGAATAGTTTGGATGGTAAACACCACGTCATCTGCGGTTAGTGGTTTGCCGTCCTGCCATTGGAGATTGTTACGCAATTTGAGAGTATATGTTTTGCGGTCAGCGCTGACTTCAGGCAGATTGGCTGCCAAATCTGGTTGCAGGTTTTGGTTTTGGTCAAATTTCAGCAACTGGGCATAGACTACGCGGCTTAAATCCGAATCCACGCCACTGGCGGGAGCAAGCACGGGGTTAATGTATTGTGGCTGACCAACCAAGCCTTCAGTTAAGACGCCGCCGTAGTTTGGCCCCAGACCATCATCCGCAAATAATTCGTTAATTAAAAACCCGCTAGACAAAATTATGACGAGCAGGCTTGCAATGACGACGTTTCTCTCCCGTTTGGTAAAGTTCTCCAAGACGTGTGGAATTTGCTGGCGGCGGAGATATGGAACCAGCCTTAATCCTTGCCAAAGATGACGGAAAAAATTTTTAATAATCAGCCAAAGATTGCGCATCAGATATCTATTTCAGAAATAGGATGAGGACCGAGATGGCCACAAACACGACCACCAAAAAAATTGTGGAATAATGCAGGCCCTTGGCCAACCCACGCTTTTGTCGGTAAATGGCGCCTTCACCGCCAAATACCGTAGACAGGCCGCCTTCGCGCTGTTGCAAAAGAATCGTGATGATCAGCAGTACGCTATTAACGATTAGGGCAAAAGTCAGGATGTTTTGTGAGATATGCATAAATTAGTGAGTAATTAGTAGTAGGTAGTTGGTAGATTTGAGACCCAAATATATTGCCAGAAAAAGAGCTAGACGTCAACCCATTGCGAGGAGCCGCTGTATCGTTAAGATTAAATTTTGGCGGCGACCTGCCTGCCCTGCCTACCGGACAGGCAGGCGTGGCAATCTCTCTTATGAGGGATCGCCACGCGACTGCCAAGATAAAAGCCATATGATCAAGCAGTCGCTCGCGATGGGTACTTACAGGCTGGCTTTGATTTTTTCCGCAAGAGTTTTGCCTACAATCGCGGCCAGGTCAGTGATCGAAGCTTCGCGAACAAGGCGTGGGGAACCAAATTTTTGTAACAATTGTTTCTTTCTCCCTTCCCCAATGCCGCTGATTTGATCCAGAACCGAAGTGAGTGATGTTTTTGATCGAAGTTGGCGATGGTATTTGACTGCAAACCGGTGCGCTTCATCACGGATCCTTTGGAGGAGGAACAGGGCAATGGAATTATCGCGCAACATAATCGGATGTTTTTTTGCGGGCAGGAAAATCTCCTCAAGCCTTTTCGCCAGACCAATAATTGGGATATTTAGCTTATTTTGTTTCAGAACACTGACTGCGCTGGAAAGCTGCCCTTTGCCGCCATCAATTAAGATCAAATCCGGCCTAGACCAACCGTTTTTGAATCTCCGGTCGAGCATTTCCCGCATCATGGCAAAGTCATCCGCCTTCGGCAAGCCTTCGGCGGACACGGTCCGGCGTTTGATTTTAAATTTGCGGTAATCGGATTTTTTTGGCCTTGCGAAATCAAAGACAATCATGGATCCGACCGGATTGGTGCCTTGGATGTTGGAAATATCATAAGCTTCAATTCTTCCGGGAAGCGCAGGCAAATCCAGCACGCGCTGGAGTTCTTTCAGCGAAGACAAGAGGCGCGCTTCCTCAAGCAAATGTTTGTCGCCTTGGGCTTCTAAGTACTGTTGAGCATTCTTTTCGCCCAGTTTCATGAGCTGTAGTTTAGTGCCTCGGGTCGGGATAACGATTTTAATATGCCCATCGCGAGCGCCGAAGGCGCGTGGCGATCTGTCGTAAGATTGCTTCGTCGTCCGGTCATCTGACCGGACTCCTCGCAATGGTTCGAAATCAATTTCCACAGGTAGCAAAATTTTCTTAGGCCAATTGCTGGCTTCCAGATAGTAGCGCGGCAAAAAGTTTTCTAAAATTTCCGCAGGAGAGAGCTGTTTGGTGTTTTCCAGGATAAAGTTTTCTTTTTGAATCATTTTGCCTTCTCGGATGATGAACAAATTGATACAAGTCACCCTATCTTGAAAAATCGAGAACACATCTTGGTCAATTTTTTTCGGATACACTAATTTTTGCCGTTCCAGCATGCGATTAAGAGCAAAAATCTGGTCGCGAATTTTTGCCGCTTTTTCGAATTTTTTATGGGTGGCAAAAATTCGCATTTGAGCTTGCAAGTCTTTGAGAATTTCGGATCGGTGACCTTCTAAAAACTGCATAATCGGTTTGATGTAGTTATTTCTGTATTCTTCCAGCGTGATTTTGCCAAAGCAAACGCCCGGGCATTTGCCAATGTGGTAGTAAAAACAGGGTTTCTGGGAAACCTTGGCATTGGCACAATATGGAAAAATTTTCCTTACCAAGCGCAAGGTGTCTTTGATGGCTACGGAAGAAGTGTACGGGCCGAAGTAGCGAGCGGATTTATCCAGGATTTTTCTTTCGTATCCAATGGTCGGAATTTCGTCTTTAATATTGATCTTCAGAAACAGGTAGTTTTTATCGTCCTGCAGCATGACGTTGTATTTGGGCTTGAGTTGTTTGATAAAGTTATTTTCTAGGATCAGACTTTCGAGCTCATTGTCGCAAACCGTATAATCCAGATCCTTGATCTGGGAAATCATTAATTGGATTCTGGGGCCGCGGTTGTCCCCACCGGTTTTTTTGAAATACGAAGACACCCGGTTTTTTAATTTCACCGCCTTGCCCACATAAAGAACCAACCCTTTGGCGTCTTTAAAAACATACACGCCGGGTTTCTGGGGGAGGCTTTTAAGTTTTTGCGAGACGGTTTTATTCATAGGAATGGTATAGAGATATCTCTAGAGATAGGTACTTACTTTGCTCAGTAGCATGCTCAGTACTTTAGTCATGAGCAAACGCTAGCGATTTTCGCCTGGAAGTATTATACTTTCTTCAAAGAGTAACGTCTAAGGAGGGAACATGGAGATCACCATGACTCCCGAAAGATGGGAGCTGGTCGTCGAAGCTGTCCTAGCAGGTTTTAAAGATTTTTTTGCAGATAACCCCGAGTTCTTTCAAGAGCGACCGGGTCTTACGGTTGATGACTTTACTGCAGTTTTTCGGCGGGCGATCAATGACGAAGTTGCCCAGGCGGATGCAAGAGGAGAAGAGATCACCTTTTCCCAATTGTTCAGCGCCCTTGATCAGCGCATCCCATTGATGCTCATGGAAAGCTTGATCGATCGACATCATCAAGCGCTAAACAACTAGTACGCCGCCCGAGGATCTTGACTCATCTGACGAGTCTTACCAGGGCGGTTTTTTTATTTTCATAATACATTTATGAGTCCAATCTTGCTCGGCCGCGCAAAAAAGTATACACTATAGATATCATTAAAATCAAATATTATGATGAGCTCAAGAAGAGCAGCGGCAAGATTGACCTGGGAATTATTTAAGATGATCAGCAAAGTGGAACCTGAGGGATTGGTTTTCAAGTCGTACGGTCAGATGAATGGAATAAATTTAACTCGGTCAGGGTACCTTAAGAAGCTTAAAAGATTTGAAAAACATGGTTTAGTGAAAAAAACCAAGACAGCGAATGGCCATGTATTTGTGATTACAAAGAAAGCTAAGTTTTTAAGAAGCAAGGCAGTTACGAAGAAAACAAGGACGGACGGCTTTTCGACTTTGATAATTTTTGATATCCCGGAAGAGAAACACAATGCCCGTGATATGTTCCGACGCTTCTTGGTCAGGAATGGCTATACTCAAATCAAAGAGAGTTGTTTTTTAAGTCCATTTGAAATCTCACAAGACATCAGAGATTTGATTGAAGAACTGAAGTTGAAAAGTGATATCAGCATTTTTTCCGCGAAAATGAATTTGCTAGAATAGCAAGTGAGTCCAATCTTGCTCGGCCGCGCAGAAAATGCTCCATGCGATTTGTTATTGACGGTGAGGATGAGATCATAGTATATTGAGCTGTCCTGCGGTAATTTTGCTGCAAGACATTTACCAGTTGCCGTGATGGCTCAAAGATCCAGGAGGATCAGGTATGGAATATTCAGAATGGGCAAAGTGGGAGAAGGAGTATCCTTGGCTCTGGCGCATCGTATACAATGGTCACTTTGAGTATAGGGACATAGCTTGCAAGCGCGCTAACCACAAGATTCCTTTCAATAGACTCAAGCCGTTTCCGGACAGTCGGGTCTGGGTGGCTTCCGGCTCGCGGATGGGTCGGCTCAAGCGACCGAGAGTGTTTCGAGTCGAAGAGATTGAGTGGGACGCACCCGGAATCACGCTTCACCAACAGACAGGAATATCCCGATGGAGGTCCGGCCTCGATTGCTTATATGTGGTAGTGGGAACAGTTCGTCCTTATCCCGAAGGTGAGGATTTGACCATCTATAAGCGTCCGCATGGAGTAGAGGACTTCCGATCTTTGCTTTACTGATCTGTTTCGCCGGCCCAAGGTCACCCCCTTGCGCCGGCGATTTTTTTTATATATACTATGTTGGCTTAATTACAGCCCTTATAAACAGGGCTATATAGTCGTCGCTAATTTTAGAATCCGAGACTGACCTCTTTATGCAAGAAAAAATCGTTATTCGGGGCGCCAGGGTTCATAACCTCAAAAACATCAACTTGGATATCCCAAGAAACAAACTCGTGGTGATCACGGGTCTTTCGGGTAGCGGTAAATCTTCTCTCGCGTTTGATACGATCTATGCCGAAGGTCAGCGTCGGTATGTGGAATCCTTGTCAGCTTATGCCAGACAGTTTTTGGGTCTCATGGACAAACCGGATGTGGACAAAATTGAAGGCTTATCCCCGGCAATTTCCATTGACCAGAAATCCGCTTCTCATAATCCCAGATCAACCGTGGGAACTGTGACGGAAATTTACGACTACTTGCGGTTGCTTTACGCGCGCGTGGGTGTGCCGCATTGTCCGGTTTGCGGCAAGAAAATTATAGGCCAGTCTGTGACCCAAATGGTGGATCAGATCTCCGCTTGGCCGACAGGCACGAAATTTGTAATCTTAGCCCCTTTGGTTAAAGATATGAAGGGTGAGCACAAACATTTGCTGGAAGAAGCCAAAAAATCCGGCTACCAGCGCGTGCGTTTTGACGGCACGGTCATGGACTTGAACGAAGCTTTGCAGCTTCATGTGGACAAAAAGAAAAAACATACGATTGACGTGGTGGTGGATCGGATTGTGTTGGATCGTTCTGATCGGGCGCGCTTGGCTGATTCTTTAGAAACCGCGCTTGATTTAGGCAACGACTCCGTGATTATTCAGAAAGATGGCGGCGAAGAGATGCTCTTGTCGTCCAATTTTGCGTGTCCGGAAGGGCACATGAATTTGCCGGAATTAAATCCGCGTAATTTTTCTTTCAATTCACCGCACGGTGCTTGTCCGGACTGTACGGGTTTGGGCACCAGACTGGAAATTGATCACGAATTGGTCATTCCGAATCCAAAATTGACTTTAGCTGAAGGGGCGATTCGTCCATGGAGTAAAACAACTTCCAGGCTGTCTTGGTACTCACGCGTTTTGGAAGCTGTGACGAAAGAATATGGTTTTTCGGTCCATGTGCCAGTGAGAGATTTACCTAAAAAAGCTCTGGACGCGATTCTGTACGGTACTGGGGAGCGCAAGATTGACGTTCAAGATGAGTCCGGATATGGTCGGCACACGACATTTGATGGTGTGATCCCAAACTTGGAGCGCAAGTATAAAGAAACCGAATCAGATTATATGCGCAGCGAGATTGAGCAGTACATGCGGGTGAGCAAGTGTCCCACTTGCAAAGGCCAGCGTTTACGACCCGAGTTTTTGGCAGTACACATTGACGATAAATCCATTGTGGATGTGGCGAATTATAGCATTGATGATGCGGTTGTGTTTTTCGAAAGTTTACCCAAAAAGTTTTCCGAAAAAGATATGAAAATCGCGCACCAGATTTTTAAAGAAATCGCGGCGCGGTTAAGTTTCTTGCTGGATGTGGGGTTAAATTACTTAACCTTAGATCGCTCGGCTGACACTTTGTCCGGCGGGGAAGCCCAGCGCATTCGGCTCGCCACGCAAATCGGTTCTGGTTTAACCGGGGTTCTGTATATTTTGGATGAGCCCTCCATCGGGCTGCATCAGCGCGACAATGCACGCTTGCTTAAGACTTTGAAAAATCTGCGCGACCTCGGCAACACGGTCATTGTGGTTGAACATGACGAAGAAACGATTTGGGAATCGGATTGGGTGGTGGACATCGGTCCCGGAGCGGGCAAGCATGGCGGGGAAGTGGTGGCCGAGGGCACGCCCGCCCAGATTGCCAAGGATAAACAATCTTTGACTGGTAAATATTTATCTGGTCAGGAAAGTGTGGCTGTGCCGCAAGCCAGAAAAAAGGGCAATAGTAAAACTTTGAAAATCGTGGGTGCTACCGAAAACAATTTGAAAAATATAGACGTAGAAATTCCCTTGTCAAAGTTTGTGTGTTTGACCGGCGTGTCGGGATCCGGCAAATCAACCTTGCTTAACGAAATTTTGGCCAAGGCTTTGTCTGCATATTTTTATAATGCCAAGGAATCACCCGGGGAACACAAGAAAATTTTAGGCATTGATAATATTGATAAGGTTATAAACATTGATCAATCACCGATTGGCCGCACTCCCAGATCAAATCCCGCCACTTATACTGGTGTTTTTACCTACATCCGTGATCTGTTTGCGGCAGTGCCAGAAGCTAGAATGCGCGGGTACAAAGCTGGCCGGTTTAGCTTTAATGTGAAGGGTGGCCGCTGCGAGGTTTGCGGCGGGGATGGGGTTATAAAAATTGAAATGCATTTCTTGCCAGACGTGTATGTGGCATGTGAGGAATGTAAAGGCAAGCGTTATAACAAGGAAGCCTTGGACATTCACTACAAAGGCAAAAATATTTCGGATGTTTTAGAAATGACTGTGGACGAAGCCCATGTGTTTTTCCGTGCTGTCCCGCTGATTGCCCGCAAACTGGAAACTTTGTCCCTCGTGGGTTTGGGTTACATGCATTTGGGCCAGCAAGCCACTACTTTGTCCGGTGGCGAGGCCCAGCGAATTAAATTATCTTCAGAATTATCCCGCGCTTCAACCGGCCGTACCTTATATATTCTGGACGAGCCGACAACTGGCTTGCATTTTGATGATGTGAAAAGATTGCTTAGGGTTTTGAGCCGTTTAGTGGAGAAGGGCAACACCGTGCTTGTGATTGAACATAATTTGGATGTCATCAAATCCGCGGACTGGGTGATTGATCTGGGCCCGGAAGGGGGCAACAAAGGCGGGGAAGTGGTGGCTGTGGGTACGCCGGAAGAAGTCGCGCGGGTTAAACGAAGTTATACCGGCCAATACTTGGCCAGGGTGCTCAAAGAAAAATTGAAAGTCAGTTAAATCTATAAACAAACGGCTCCGATATATAGGGGCCGTTTTTTGTACACTGGTTACTGACAAGTTATCAACAAAATATCCAGAAAAATGATAATTTAAAGGTCTTGGTTAGTAAGGTTTATTGCTAATCATTCTTCATGAAGATTTTATTTTCAAATAGCCAGAATTTTAGGGCGGTAAAAATTGGCAAGATGGAACTAAAATACCTTAGATCGGCAAGTTTGCGCACCACCCAGCCGGCCAAGCCTGCAATGATCAAATTCGGCGTATAGAACACGGCATATTTACCAGTCACGGGAATAATAAACCGAACAGGGCCGGCGTGATAGGGCAGCAGGGGCTTTTGTGTGATGGAGCGATAAATATTTTTCGCCGTATACTTGGCTTGGTTGATGGCTTCCTGCGCGGTTTGGGCTGTGGCCTTTTTGGTTTTCGGATCAGTTACGCAGGCGTTATCACCAATCACAAACACCTGCGGGTAGTTTTTCAGATTTAACACTGGCTCCACCAATGTTCGGTCTTTTTTATCACGTTCCAGATTGATGAGCACCGGCAAGCGGCAGGATTTCACCCCCCCGGTCCAGATCAGCAAATCACACTCCATTCGATCCTTCAGATTTAAAATTACATATCCGGATCCAGCTTCTGTGATCAGGGTGGAAAACTTTGCTTCAATGCCCATTTGTGCGGTTCGATGGCTGATAATTGCCGAGACTTTGTCCGACAACCCAGGCAAAAAGTTGGACCCGCCCTCAACCACTAAAATTTTAAAATTATTAGGGTCTTTCTGGTGCTGTTGGCATTCGTGTTTCAGCAGGTTATGTAATTCCCCGGCAAATTCGGCGCCTGCAAACCCGCCGCCGCCGATAATAATTTGTCCGGAATCTTTTTTTACCACCAGTTCCTCCACGCGGTTGCGGATCATGATCGCGTCTTCCAGGCTTTTGAGCGTAAAGCCATATTTATCCAAATTCGGAATGCCATAAAAATCAGCCACCGAGCCCATGGCGACCACCAGATAGTCAAACGGCATGATCCGCGAATCAGTGATCACTTTTCCCTCCGCGATGTCAATCCGGTCAATGAAGGCTTTAAACACTTTGACCCGGGTTTTGCTGAAAATTTCGGTAAACGGGATGGCCACCGTGCGTTTAACTTTTTTCGCATCCACGAGCGCATGTTCCGTGGCAGCCGCTTCATACAGGCCGGAATAGTAAGTCTGATAATCTTGGCGGTCGATTAGAATGATTTCGTATTCACTACTATCGTGCAAGTAGTTATTTAAATCCAAAGCTGCGCGGACTCCGGCGTAGCCGCCGCCTAAAATGACAATATTCTTTTTTTCTTGGTTTGGTTTCATGACAAAAAAACAACATGTTAATTATACCACAAATGCTGTTATTTATATTATGTCCTTTTTCGTAATAAACTTATATTGTCCTGATTCTAAATCATTTAGCCGAAGTTTGCCAATGCGGATGCGCTTGAGGTTCCGGACCGAGTAGCCTAAACTGCCAAACATTTTTCGCACCTGGCGGTTCATGCCTTCGCGGATGGTGATGTAGACAGTTGTGCCTTGGGTGCGGATATCGGATGGCGCGGTTTTTTTTCCATCAATCATCATCCCGCCCTCAATTTTTTCAATTCGGCCTTCGGATAATTCTTTATCCAGAATGACTTCGTATTCTTTTTCATGTTTTTTAGATGGGTGGGTGAGGAGTTGGGTTAACTCACCGTCATTGGTTAGAATTAAAAGGCCTTCGGTGTAATAGTCTAGCCGCCCCACTGGCCAGACTACATTTTTTAAATTCGCCGGGATCAGGTCGTAGACAGTCTTTCGTCTTTCCGGATCAGTCCTCGTGGTCATGTATTTCCTGGGTTTGTTCATTACAAGGTAGACTAACTTTTGCAAGGCAATTTTTTTGCCATTGACTTCCACCAGGTCTTTGTCTGGATCAACTTTGGTGCCAAGTTTCGTGATAATATGGCCATTAACTTTAACCCTACCACTTGTGATAAGTTCTTCAGCATGGCGCCTGGAAGCGAGACCTGCTTGGGAGATGATTTTTTGTAATCGTTCTTGCATGGTAGGATGAGTCTATGAGAAAATACTTAGATATTTTTTGGACTTGGTATAATCGACACTATTTGTTCGCCCTGTCCGCCACAACTTTTTTATTTTTGCTTCAGGCATTTCATCTGTACTGGCTGTTGACGGACGTGGTGTTGTTGCGAATCACGGGCCAAAGCTTTTTTGTGTTCCCGCCGTTTTGGAGCACGATCTCTACGGTATTAGATTACACGGAAATTCCGGCTTTGATAAGTACCTCTTTGGTATATATCAACCAATTGCGATTGAAATTTAGCTGGCGGGAAGTTCGCTTTCTAATATTTCTAAACATCCAATGGTTGCATTTGTTCTGGATTACAGACCAAGTTGTGCTGGAGCACTTTAACCGTTCGGCTTATTTTCACTGGTCAATCCTGGTGGCGTGGGTTGCGATCTTGATCGATTATGCCGAACTGCCGGTCATGTATGACACTGCCCGTCTGGCAATTTTAGAGTTTAAAAAAGTATATAAAAAAAGAACCGACTGACAAACTGCGTCAGCCGGTGTTGACCATCCTGCAAAAAGCTCGCGAACCCGCAAGCCATAGGAGTATGACTGCGCCTGAGATCAGTGTTGTTTTTGTAATCAACGGGTGACCGAGCGCGGCCGCTGTGCTCGCGAATCCAACGAATGCGAGCGCGATTTTACCCATGTGTCCTCCAAACTGTTTGCACTGCTTGGCAGCAGCTTGTGTAAAACTTTCGTTTCGTTCAAGCTTCTGCCAAACAGAAATTTTAAGCGGCTTTTTGGTGTTTTTCCGGCTCTTCTTGTTGGTCCGGCTTTGCGATCTCATCTAATTCTTTTTTTAAATCCACATGAGGTCGCGCGAGGGTCTCATCTAAGATTTCCTTACGGATTCGTTTTTCCCGCTCGATTGCTTCCTCAACATTCTCCGGATAGATTTCACTTTCTGGTTGGCCCATAATTATTTAGTTAATGATATAAATAATTATAGCTTATAATCCTATCACAGCCATCAGTAGTTGTCCAGAGCTTGGATAGACTGCGAAAAGTCGCATTTTAGGGGATTTTTGAACGGCTCACCTTAAGATGAGCCGTTGATCTTTCCCGTAAAATCTGTATAATAACTAGGCATTTGTTTCTTTTTTACAAATTCAAAGCGGAGACAAGATTCAATATGCGCTTGGAATTTGAGAGGAGAAACAGCCAGACCGTAGCACATTTTGCCAAGCAAAATTGTGAAGTGTCTAGCTGTTGCGACGAGGGTGTGTAGCTCAGTGGTAGAGCACCTGCCTTTTAAGCAGAGGGTCGCGCGTTCGATCCGCGCCACACCCACCAAAAAAGCCCGATGAGGGCCTTTTTAATTTTATTTAAACTTTCCCCAGAAGCCTTCGTCGGTTTTTTTGGCCTCATCGTGTTCTTCGGCCAGCTTCATAAACAACTCTTGGTCTTTTTTCGAAAGCTTAGACGGGGTTGTGACTGCGACTGTGACGAAATGGTCGCCTCGGCCGGAACCATTTAAGATGGGCGCACCATGGCTTTTGAGCCTGAAAACCTTACCTGACTGCGTACCAGCCGGGACTTTCATTTTCACCTTCCCATCTACGGTTTCCACGTTAATGGTCGTGCCTAGTGCGGCTTGCGAAAAATTGATCGCGGCTTCGGAATAAACATTGCCACCCTCGCGTTTGAATTTGGAACTTGAGGCCACATGCAGGCGCAGGTACAAATCGCCAAAGTTGGAACCTTTGTACCCAACTTCGCCTTCGTTGGTAATTCGGATACGCTGGCCATCTTCCACCCCGGCTGGAATTCTGACTTTGAGATGCTTGGTCCGCCGTTTGTGGCCGCTGCCTTTACATTCGTGACAAGCGCGTTCTGCGACTTTGCCGTTCCCGTCACATTCATCACAAGTACTGACACTTTGCATCTGGCCGAAAATTGTGCGGCGAGTCGTTTTAATCTGCCCGCTGCCATGACATTTCGGACAAGTGGAAATTTTACTTCCCGGTTCCGCGCCCGAACCTTGGCAGTGCTCGCAAGTATCCTTTTTTTCCAAAGAAATTTCTTTTTCTGCGCCAAACACCGCTTCGTTAAACGTTAGATCCAGTTCCATTTCTAAATTCACACCGCGGGCGCGTCGGGGTTGCCTGGTCGTGGTTCGGCCCCCGCCAAAAATATCCGAAAAAATATCAAATGCGTCGTCAAATTCCACGTTGCCAAAGCCTTGAGAAAAATTTGAAAAATCAAATCCGCCGAAACCTTGACCAGCTCCGGCGTTTTGGAAATTAGTGCCAAATCGGTCATACTGTTGGCGCTTGTTGGGATCAGATAAAACCTGGTAAGCTTCGTTGATTTCTTTAAATTTCTGCTCATTGCCTCGATCTTTGTCCGGATGGTGCTGGTGGGCCAGCTTGCGGTAGGCTTTTTTGATCTCTTCCGAAGATGCGGTTTTAGCAACGCCTAAAGTTTGATAGTAGTCTTGGGCCATATCATATTTCTAATTTCTGCACCTCAACTTGTGCTTTCGCTAACCGAAAAAATTTAATGGTCAGTAAAATTCTGAAAATTAACCAACCGAGTATGACTGTGACCCAGCGCAGCAAAAACGCAAAACTCCAAAGCAAACCTGTGATGATCAAGGCGTATACCAGGGGAAAATATTGCTGATAAGCCTCGGCTGATTGTTTTATTCGATTGACAGCTTGTATCGCTAGCTCACCAGCCACTTGCTGTTTTTGCTGCTCTGGAATTTCGGGAAACCCTTGGGTGACGTAAGGCACGGCTTTCGTAGCTGTTCTGGCCAGCCGGTCGTAATAAGCATCCAGGCTGGTATTCAGATTTTTAACCGAGTGATGATAAATGTTAAAGCCAATCAACAGCATGAGCGCGTAGACCAGCAGGGTGATGCTGCCAGACATAACGCGGTGCATGACAAAATCATGACGGCTTTTTTCTTCGGAAAGTATCCGATGTTGAAACAAAAATGAAAAAATCAGAAAAATTATGCCTCCAATCATGACGTACAGGTCTTTGGGCATGGTCAGAACGTAACTTATAAAAATTATGACATTGCAGACGCCGGCAATGATTTGGTTTTTGTTAACCAAAAAGAAAAAAGCCAAAAAGATGATGCCCAAAACCGTAGCGCCTGACGCCCAGCCGATCCAGTCCAACTTGTTTTGATAAATTATCTGTTCTAAGAGCAGCCAACTAGCAGTCCAAGCGATTATGGAGAGGATCCCCAGAGACAATATTTTGGCAATTTTCATTAGGTTTTTTTTATTGTGTCTTAAAACCAATTTCAGAATTTGAGGGGGCAGACGCTTCTTTAATAGTCCCGAATTGCGTCTCGTATTTTTTGAGAGTTCCAGACAAAACCGCAATCATACGCTTCATGTGTCCGGGACTGACAAAAATTCGGGCGTTAATGATGCCTTGTGGTGGGAAAAGATTCATAAAGTCCAGAATAAATTCCTCACCGCTGAATGCCACTTGCATGTTATTCGCATAGTGACCTTTCAGTACCGCATCTTCGATTTTGACGTTGATATTTGGTGGTTGTTGATTGTCCATAGTGTCCTTTCCATTGCGAGGAAGCTTTGCTGACGAAGCAATCCATCCCTAGATAGATCGCCACGGCCGACTTCTGTCGGCCTCGCGATGGGTATTAATTATTTTTTCTCATCCACGACCTCGCCTTCCACCGGTCCCTGATTTGCGGCTTGTTGCTTGTCCTCCGAAGCCTTGGCGGAGGAGGAGTACATGGCGGCTCCGACTTTCTGGATCGCGTTTGATAGCTCATCCATGGCTTTTTTAATTGCATCCAGTTCTGGTTTGTCTTTGACTGCCTGGAGAGCTTCAATTTTATCAATCACATCTTTTTTATCCGGTTCGGCGACTTTATCACCCGCATCTTTCAGGGTGCGTTCCGAAACGGAAATTAAAGTATCAGCCTGGTTTCTGGTTTCAATCACTTCGCGGTTTTTTTTGTCTTCTTCCGCGTGCATTTCGGCTTCTTTCTTCATGCGTTCGACTTCGTCCTTGGAAAGTGAGGATGAACCAGTGATCGTGATGTTTTGCGATTTGCCTGTGGCCTTGTCTTTGGCCGTCACTTTGAGAATCCCATTGGCGTCAATGTCAAAAGTGACTTCCACTTGCGGCACGCCACGCGGTGATGGCGGAATCCCGTCTAAGTGAAAGCGGCCCAAAGATTTATTGTCTTTGGCAAATGGCCTTTCACCCTGCACAATGTTGATCTCCACCGAGGTTTGGTTATCCGCAGCCGTGGAAAAAATTTGCGATTTGCTTGTTGGGATAGTGGTATTGCGTTCAATCAACGGTGTGGCGACTCCACCCAGGGTTTCCAAACCTAAAGTTAGCGGCGTGACATCCAGCAACAGAATTTCTTTGTCAGTCACCTCGCCAGACATAACCCCAGCTTGCACAGCCGCACCCTTGGCCACGGCTTCCATGGGGTCAATGCCGCGTTCCACCTGTTTGCCGATGTATTCTTCCACGAATTTCGCGACCACCGGCATGCGGGTTGGACCCCCGACCAAAATAATTTTAGCAATATTGGCCGGAGTCAGTTTGGCGTCAGATAAGGCTTGCTCCACCGGATGACGCATGCGTTCAATGATTGGTTTGACCAATTCTTCCACTTGCGCTCGGGTCATCTTTTTGTTTAAGTGTTTCGGACCGTCGGCATTCGCGGAGATAAACGGCAGGTTAATATCGGTCTCCAGTGTGGTTGATAACTCAATTTTCGCTTTTTCCACGGCTTCGCGCACGCGGTTCATGGCCATTTTATCTTGTGATAAGTCCAAGTCATGCTCTTTTTTAAAATCCGAGACCACAAAGTCAATCAGAGCCTTATCCATATCCTTCCCTCCCAGCTGCGTATCACCAGAAGTGGACAAGACTTCAAATGTGGCTTGGCCATCGGCTTCCCCAAAGTCCATGATGGTGACGTCCAAAGTTCCGCCGCCCAAATCGAATACCAAGATTTTTTGGTCTTTACCTGTTTTATCCAAACCATAAGCAAAAGCCGCGGCCGTAGGCTCATTAATTACACGCACAACTTCTAAACCCGCGATCTCACCCGCGTTTTTGGTAGCAGTTCTTTGCGAATCGTCAAAATAGGCCGGTACAGTAATTACCGCTTTGGCTACTGGTTGTCCAAGATAGGCTTCCGCGTCTTTTTTAATTTTTTGCAGCAAGAAAGCCGACAGCTGTTCTGGCGCGTATTCTTTTCCAGCTAATTTGTATTTGAAGTCAGTTCCCATTTTGCGTTTGAATTCAAACGCGGTGCCTTCGGGGTTAGTGACCGCCTGTCGCCTGGCCGGTTCGCCAACCAAAAGCTGGCCGTCTTTGGTAAAAGCCACGTAAGAGGGGAAGGCTTTACCAGCCACGGTTTGCCCTTCGGCAGATGGGATGATCACGGGCTTGCCCGCTTCCATAACGCTAGCTGCCGAATTGGATGTTCCTAAATCAATTCCGATAATTTTATTTGCCATAAGTTTATTCTTTAATTACTTTTCCCACCGCGACTTTGGCGGGAATGATGACTTTACCATTTAAAATAAATCCGGGTTGCAATTCTTTGATAATTTCGCCAGGCGTGCCGTCCACTTCTTCCACGGCTTCATGCTGGTTGGGATCAAACGGCTGACCCACGGTTTTAATTTTACTAACTCCTAGTTCTTCCATAGTTTTTTCCAGCTGCATGATCGTGGCCTTGAGTCCCGTCAGCCATTCTTTGTATTTTTCGTCATTCGGCGCGTAGATTAAGACCTGTTCTAAGCTTTCCAGCGAGGGGATGAGCTTTAAGACTGCCATTTGCTTGGAATACTCCAGCAATTCTTTACGCTCGAGCGCGGCACGCTTTTTAAAATTATCCAAATCCGCCG